>Ga0070730_10000715_pt1 | contig 35970 bp, 34 predicted proteins | sample Coa_R1_3_FD_66447 | JGI IMG/M metagenome (GOLD analysis project Ga0070730, IMG submission 66447) | Surface soil microbial communities from Centralia Pennsylvania, which are recovering from an underground coalmine fire - Coalmine... | ecosystem: Environmental > Terrestrial > Soil > Unclassified ...
AACGGGTCGTGGGTGAACCGCACGTTCAATCCGCGGACCCTCGGATTTCAAATTCCCGGGTTCACACTGCCGTCGCTCGTGCCGCCGTTCAACGCGTACGACGGTAGGGCGCGCGTCACGCAGACGCTGTTCGACTTGTCGAGCGTGAGCCGCGTGAGTGCCGCGCGTGGCCAGCTGAACGCGGCGAACGCCGATCGGGCGGCGGTGCTCGAAAACGCCGCGCAGGGCGTCGCCGTCGCATATGTCCGGGCGGCGCGCGCGCAGGCCGTGGTCGAGGCTCGCCGCGCCGATTCGGCGCTCGCCGCCGAGCTCGTGACGCTCGCGGTGGCGCAGCAGCAGGCGGGCGTGAGTGCGTCGATCGACGTCACCCGCGCCAAGACGCAGCTCGCCGACGCGGCCGGCAGCCTGATCGTGGCGGCGAACCAGCTCGATCGCGCGAAGATCGATCTCTCGCGCGCGCTTGGGCTCGATCCGAATACGGCGATTACGTTGACCGACAGCCTGAGCGCGCAGCTTGGTGCTGCCGACGTGCCGGCCGATCGGAATGCGGCGGTTACGCAGGCCGTCGCGGCCCGCCCCGATCTGATGGCGGAGCAAGCGCGTGGGGCGGCAGCGCGGCAAGCGGTGAGCGCGATCTCGGCGGAGCGGCTGCCACGCCTCGATCTCGAGGCCGACTACGGATTCAGCGGATTGCGTCCAGCCGACGCGACCGGCACGCGCCAAGTCGCGCTCGAAGTGACCTGGCCCGTCCTCGACGGCTTCCGCCGCGAGGGACGAAAGGCCGAGCAGCAGGCGGCCGTCAACGAGTCGGATGTGCGCGTGCATGACTTGCGGCAACAGGTCGGCGCCGACGTGGATGGCGCGCTGCTCGATCTGCGGTCGGCGGGCGCGCAGCAGCAAATCGCCGCCGAGCGCCTGCAGCTGGCGATGCAGGAAGTGGCGGAAGCGCGCCAGCGGTTCAAGGCGGGCGTCGCCGGCAACATCGAAGTGATCAACGCGCAGTCGTCGCTGCTCCGCGCGCGTGACGCGGACATCGATGCGCGTTTCGCGGCCGTCTCGGCCCGCATCGCGCTCGCCCGCTCGGTGGGCAGCGCGCGGACCTTGCATTAAGGAAAAGGATCATGGCAACGACGATGGAACCCACGGAAACTCGCGCGCGACCGGCCAGCCCTTCCGGGCCGACAGCGCCGCCGGCGCCGCCACAGCCCACGAAGAAGCGCTCGCCCCGCACGGTCTTCATGATCATGGGCGTCATTCTCCTTGGCCTGTTGATCTTTGGCGCGCGCAAATGGTGGTGGGGCCGGTCGCACGTGTCGACCGACAACGCGCAGGTGGACGGTCACATCGTGCCCGTGTTACCCAAGGTCGGCGGCTTCGTCGCCGAGGTCCGCGTCGAGGAAAACCACAACGTGAAGGCGGGCGACACGCTGGTCGTGCTCGACGATCGTGACTTCCGGGCGCGCCTTGCGCAGACCGACGCCGACCTCGCCGCGCTGCTGGCGACTGTCAGCTCGCGGACGCGCGTGGGGCAGGCGGATGCCGCCGTCGCCCAGGCGCAGGCGAATGCGGTGAAGGCGCAGGCCGACCTCGCGCGCATCGAGCCGCTCGCGATTCAGAACGTCGTGAGCCAGCAGCAGCTCGATGCCGTTCGCGCCGCCGCGGCAGCCGCGCAGGCGCAGCTCGCCTCCGCCCAGGCGGCGTTGGTGGGCGCCGATGCCCGTGTGGCCGCGGCGCGTGCCTCGCGCGACCAGGCCGCGCTGCAGCTCTCGTATACGCGGCTCACGGCGCCCGTAAACGGCGTGGTCTCGAAGAAGTCAGTGGAGATCGGCCAGCTGGTGCAGCCGGGGCAGCCGCTGATGAGCGTGGTGCCGCTGGGAGACGTCTGGGTCACCGCGAACCTGAAGGAAACCGAGACGGCAGACGTGACGCCGGGCGATTCGGCGGACATCACCGTCGATGCGTACAAGGGCCGCCATTTCCGCGGCCATGTCGAGAGCCTGTCGCCGGCGACGGGCGCGAAGTTCTCGCTGCTGCCGCCCGACAACGCGACGGGCAATTACACGAAGGTCGTGCAGCGGATTCCGGTTCGCATTCATCTCGACGACCCGGTCGACCCGACGCACCCGTTGCGCCCCGGGATGAGCGTCTTCGCGACGATCAAGACGCACTAATCGAATGACGGCCGCGGCATTACCGCTGCCTATGGCAGCGTCGGATCGGTATCGCTTCAAGTACATCATCGCGATCACGGTGTCGCTCGCGTCGGTGCTGGAGCTGCTCGACACCAGCATCGTGAACGTGGCGATCCCGCACATGATGGGGAACCTGGGCGCGACGCTCGATCAGATCGCGTGGGTGTCGACCGGGTACATCGTCGCGAACGTGATCGTACTGCCGATCACCGGCTGGCTCTCCGCGTTCTTCGGCCGCCGCCGCTACTTCGCCGGCTCGATCGCGTTATTCACGATGGCGTCGTTCATGTGCGGCAACGCGCACTCGCTGTCGGCACTCGTCTTCTGGCGCATCATCCAGGGACTGGGTGGCGGCGCGCTGCTGTCGACGTCGCAGGCGATTCTGTACGAGGAGTTCCCCCGCGAGGAATACGGCATCGCGATGGCGATCTTCGGCGTCGGCGTGATGGTCGGCCCGACGCTCGGCCCGACGGTCGGTGGCTGGATCACGGACACGTACGGCTGGCCGTGGATCTTCTACATCAACATCCCGTTCGGGATGCTGGCGTTCGCTTTGACGATGTCGTTCATCACGGACTCGGAACACCAGGCGCGCGCCCAGAAGGTCGACTGGCTCGGACTGGGTCTCCTGGCGCTCGGCATCGGATGCCTGCAGACGATGCTGGAGCGCGGCGAGCGGCTGGACTGGTGGTCCTCGGGACAAATCCGGCTGCTCGGCATCACCAGTGCGGTTTCGTTGATCTCATTCGTCTGGCACGAGCTGAATACGGATCACCCCGTCGTGGATCTGCGGATCCTCAAGAGCCGGCAGCTCAGCGTGGGCGTGGTCTTTGGTCTTGTGCTCGGCGTCTGTCTTTACGCCACGGTGTTCGTCCTGCCGGTCTATCTGCAGAACCTGCAAAACTTCACCGCCAATCAGACGGGTCTCGTCATCTTGCCTGGCGCGTTGGCGAGCGCGTTCACGATGGCGTTCATGGGGCGGTTGCAAGGCAAGTTCGACGCGCGACTATCCATTGCGGCCGGCGTGGGAATCTTTGCGCTTGCGATGTGGAAGCACGCGCACTTTACCACCGAGAGCGGATTCCGCGATTTCTTCTGGCCGCTGATCTTTCGCGGCGTCGGGCTGGGCCTGATCTTCGTGCCGCTCACGAACCTCGCGCTCGCCGATCTGCCGATGTCGAAAATTCCGAACGGCACCGGCCTGTTCAATCTGATGCGCCAGCTTGGCGGCAGCGTCGGGATCGCGCTGTCGGCGACCTTGATACAGCGGTTCACCGCGATCCATCGCGCCGATCTGGCCGCCAACATCACGCCGTACACAGAAGCAACGCGGGAGCGGCTCGCGGCAATTACCCAGGCCATGATGGCCCGAGGCGACGCGCCTATCGTGGCGCAGACGAAGGCGGTCGCGTTCCTGAACGGCGTCGTCACCAAGCAGGCGATGATGCTGTCGTTCGAACAGTTGTTCCTGTTATTCGGAGCCGTCTTCGTGCTGTCCCTGTTGTTGCTACCACTCATGCATAAGAGCAGCGGCATGCCCGGAGGGGCGGGACCGGCACATTGAAGCTTCGAGCCTTTCTCACACGTGTCGGGATCGTCGGTGGCCTATGGACGCTGCTGAACGTCTACGTCGGCGCGCATCTGTTGGGTCCGGCTCCGCTGGCCGGCGCCGCGCGTGTTGTCGCCTGGATCGGCCTCGTGCTCGCAGCCTGGCTACCGCTCGTCGCGCTTTTCACCGCGCGCCGCCAGCGGACTGAAGGTCACACTCCGGGATTCTTCTTGCGCGCACTGGACTGGGCGGCGTACACGGTCATGGGCTTGTCCTCGTTGCTGATCGTCTCGTTCATCGTGGTCGATCTGCTGCGCGTGCCGAGCACCGCGCAGGTCGTGATCGCGGTCGTGAGCGGCGCCGCATTCCTGACGTTGCTGGGGGTCGTACTCGCGCGGCGGCCGAGGGTCGTGCGGGTGACCGTGCCGATCGCCGATCTGCCGCATGATCTCGCCGGCTTCAAGATTCTCCAGCTCAGCGATCTGCACATCGGGCCGACGATCCGGCGCCGCTTCGTCGACGCGGTGGTCGATCGCGCCAACGCCTTACAGCCCGATCTCGTCGCTGTGACAGGTGACGTTGCCGATGGGCTCGTCCCTGAGCTCCGCGAACACGTCGAGCCGCTCGGACGCCTGCAAGCGCCGCACGGCGCGTACTTCGTGACCGGCAACCATGAGTACTACTGGGACGTGCTTGGCTGGACCAAGGAGCTCGAGCGGCTGGGGATTTCCGTGCTGACCAACGAGCACCGCGTGGTAGAGCGGGGATCGAGCCGGCTCGTGGTCGCCGGGGTCACCGACCTCAGTACCGCGGATGCGTCCGATCCCGTTGCCGCGGTTCGAGGCGCGCCGCCGAGCAGTGTGCGGGTGCTGCTGGCGCACCAACCGCGCAGCGCCTTTGCCGCGCAGGCTGCCGGCTACGACCTGCAGATTTCCGGGCATACCCATGGCGGGCAGTACTTCCCGTTCAATCTCCTGGTGCGGTTGTTCCAGCCGTTCGTCGCGGGTCTCCATCGACTCGAATCGATGTGGCTGTACGTCAGCCGCGGCACCGGCTATTGGGGACCGCCGCTACGTCTCGGCGCGCCGGCCGAGATTACGCTGTTAGAGCTTCAGCCATCGCAGCAGTGACGAGGAGAGCGCGCACGATTCCCAGCGCGCCCTTGTCGTTCTCATACCACTCCGTCGGCAGGTGAGCGTCGCCGGCGCGGCCGCCCGCGCCCAAAGCCACAGCGGGCACGCCGAGTGCGATGGGGAGGTTGGCGTCGGTGGACGCGCAGGCGAGCTGATGCTCGTGGCCGACGGCTCGCGTTGCCGCGACGGCGGTTTGTACGAGCGGATGGGTGCGCGGCGTTAGCCCCGACGGTCGATCGCCGATGCGGCGGATGTCGAGCGTCAGCGGCGCGGTTCCCGGAAGACGCCGGCGATTTTCCTCCTCCACCGCCTGCGTTGCTACGCCCTTCAGCTTCTCGTCGATGCGCTCGAGCGCGCGCGGATCCTCGCTTCTGAGGTCGACGTCGAACCACGCGGACTGCGGAATCGAATTGAGGCTGGTGCCGCCTCCGATGCGCACGACGACGTGCGTTGTGCGTGGCGCGTCCTGCGTGGGAATCTTCGCGAGAGCGGCAACCGCGTTCGCGACCGCGTTGGCGGGATTGACCACGCCAAACGCTGCCCACGAGTGGCCTCCCGGTCCGGAATAGGTGATGCGGTAACGCCGCGCGCCGAGCGCGCGGTGGACGATGCGCTCTATGCCGGCGCCGTCGAGCGCGATGAACGCATGCGGCCGGAATGCAGCGCGCGGAGTGGGATCGTGTAGGGGCGCGGCATGTTGCGCCCCTCCATCACCGCCGATGAGATATCGGACCCCGCGCAGATCTCCAGATCCCTCTTCACCCACAGTTGCCGCAAACAAAATCGGGCGACGAGTCGCGACGCGCGCACATGCCATGGCGTCGGCAAGCGCCACGAGGGCGGCCAGCCCGCGGGCATTGTCCGCGATGCCCGGTCCCTCGAGTCGTGGGCCGCGGCGCGCAACGGACACGTCGAGCTCCGGTCCGAACACGGTGTCCAAATGCGCCGACACTATGACGCAATCGTTGTGTAGGGACGCAGCAGGCTCCGCCCCTGCGAACCAACCCCGTACATTGCCGACCGCATCGACCTCGACACTCTGCAGCCCGACGTCACGAAACATGCCGGCGACGCGCGCGCCACGCGCCGTTTCCGCGCCCGTCGGTGCGGGGATCGCCGACAACGCCGCCTGGCGCGCAAGCGTAGTCTCATCGGAGCGCTCGATATGGACGCGCGCGGCACGCACCCGGTCGTGCGACAGCAATGCGTCCATGATTCCGCCGCTGAGCATGGCTGCCAAAGTATGATGACGCATGGCGCGGGTGCAACTTGACCCAGGCAATGGTGGGGGCGACACTACGCCCATGGACGAGCGGCAGCTCATCTACGACTGGAACAGCGCGGCCGGCCCGAACGGTGGGTTCGACTGGACGCGCGCGCGCGTCGACCTGAACGACGAGACCTTGCGCGACGGTCTCCAGTCGCCCTCAGTGAAGGATCCGCCACTCGAGGTGAAGAAGCGGCTGCTGCACCTCATGGCGGACCTCGGTATCGTCGCGGCGGACATCGGGTTACCCGGCGCGGGCCCACGCGTCGTCGATCAGGTCCGCGCCTTGGCGCGGGAGATCCGCGATCAGAGACTCCCGATCGCCCCCAATTGCGCTGCCCGCACCGTCATAGCCGACATCGAGCCGATCGTCCGTATTTCCGACGAGCTCGGCATAAGAATCGAAGCGGCAACATTCATCGGATCTTCACCCATACGGCAGTACGCTGAAGATTGGACCGTCGACCGGATCATCGCTGCCAGCACCGAAGCCGTGACGTACGCGGTACAACATGGGCTGCCGGTCATGTACGTCACCGAGGACACGACGCGCGCGCGACCGGAGACATTGAAAGCCCTGTACGGAGCGGCGATCGACTGCGGTGCTACGCGCATCTGCCTGGCGGATACCGTCGGTCATGCGACACCGGAGGGCGTGACGGCGTTGGTTAAATTCGTCAAGCGCGACATCGTCAAAGAGAAGCGGGTCAAGGTCGATTGGCACGGGCATCGGGATCGCGGCATGGGGTTGATCAACTGCCTGGCCGCGATCGAAGCCGGCGTCGACCGCGTACATGCGACCGCCTTGGGGATAGGAGAGCGAGTGGGCAACGCCGAGATGGACCTCTTGATCGTCAACCTCAAGCTGCTGGGCGCACATACCGCGGACATCCGCCGCCTGCCGGAGTACTGTACGCTCGTGGCCGATGCCGTCGGTGTACCGATTCCCGTGAACTATCCCGTCGTCGGCACCGATGCGTTTCGCACCGGCACGGGCGTGCACGCGGCCGCGATCATCAAAGCCAAGCGGAAGGGACACAACTGGCTGGCCGATCGCGTGTACAGCTCCGTCCCCGCCGAGGAGTTCGGGTTTGAGCAGCGGATCGAGATCTCTCCCGTGTCGGGGATCTCGAACGTGAAGTATTGGCTCGAGCATCACGGGTACGATCCCAATGACGAGGCGGCGTGCCGGACGTTGTTCGACGCGGCGAAGCGTACCGACCGCGTGTTGTCCGACGAGGAGTGCCACAAGTTGCTGAACGCATGAGCTTCAGCGAAATCGAGAAGTCGTTCTTCGATCTGTATTGGCACCTGGACCCGGTCGCCGCGACGCAGGCCGGGGTGCCGGGTTACGACGACCGCTACGGGCGTTTCAGCATGGGCGCCCTCGCGCCGCATCTCGCCGCCCTGAAATCGATCGCCGGCTCGCTCGAAGAAGTGAGCGTCGCGAATCTCGAGGAAGAGATCGACCGCACGGCGCTCCTCAACGAAATCCGGGTCATGCTGCGCCGGTTCGAGAAGCTCAGGCCCCAGGCCAAGAATCCCGAATTCTGGCTGTCGCATCTCCTCGGTGGCCTCCACCACCTGCTGCTCTCCGCCGACCGCACCCCGGCCGAGAAGGCCGCGGCGGCGATCGGACGATTGGAGGACATCCCCGACTTTCTGGACGACGTGCGATCCGCCCTAGAGGAGCCGGTGCGTGTCTTTGTCGAGACCGCGCTGCGCATGACCGAGGGTGGCCGCCTGCTCATCAAGGAGATGGCGAGCGCGCTGGCGGCGCAGGCACCGATGCATGCGGCGCGGCTCAACGCGGCGGCCCAGGAGGCGGGCGACGCGCTGCTCAAGTTCGATCAGAATCTCGAGCGCTGGCTCGAGATGGGAACGGAGCACTTCGCCATCGGTGAGGACGCGTTCAACTTCTTGCTCCACTACCAGCACGCGCTGCGGGACACGGCGCCGGAGCTCTGGCGCTACGGCTTACGATTGAAAGAGGAGATCGAAGCGGATCTCGTGCGCCTGGCGACGCGGCTCGATGGTGGAGGAACGCCGTGGCCCCAGCTCGTGGACAAGCTGCGCGCCGACCATCCGAGCCCGGGCGAACTGGTGGACGCCTACGCGAAGGAGATGGCGCGCGCCCGCGATTTCGTGGAGCAGCACCGGCTCGCGCCCATTCCCAAGGCGCCGCTCGACGTGATTCCGACGCCCGCGTTCATGCGTCCCGTGATCCCGTACGCCGCCTACGACAGCCCGGGTGCGTACAGCCGCAACCGCACCGGCTGGTTCTACGTCACGGTCCCTGATTCGCGGTTGCCGGCGAAGCAGCAAGAGCAGATTCTCCGCGATCACTGTCGCTATGAGCTTGCCGCGACCGCGCTGCACGAGGGGTACCCCGGCCATCACTTGCAGCTCGTCATTGCCAAAGAATCCCCTTCGCACGTCCGCAAGAATCTCTGGACGCCGCTGACGGTCGAAGGCTGGGCGCTCTACTGCGAAGACATGATGGGAGAGCAAGGGTTCTACGCGTCCGACCAGGAGCTGTTCTTCCAGCGCGTCCATCTGTTGTGGCGCGCCATGCGCATCCTGCTCGACGTCGGGCTCCACACGCGCGGCATGACGCGCGAGCAAGCGGTCGAGCAGATGGTGAGCGAGCTGCACGTCGAGCGCGGCAACGCGGAGGCGGAAGTGCGGCGCTACTGCGCGTTTCCCGCGTATCAGCTGAGCTATGCCGTCGGCCGGCGCGAGCTGCTGCGGTTGCGGGACGATTTCCGCCGCGCCAAGGGCAAAGACTTTTCGCTACGCGCCTTCCACGACGCGGTCCTGCCGTACGGCGGCCTGCCTGTCGCCTTGATACGCTGGGGGCTTGGCCTGGGTGAATAATCGCCTACCCAGGCAGGTCAAGCTGTTCGGTGCGGTCTCTCTTCTCAACGATTTCGCGAGTGAGATGGTGTACCCGCTGCTGCCGGCCTTCGTCACCGGTGTGCTGGGTGGCGGGGCGGCGGCGCTGGGTGCATTGGACGGCGCGGCCGATGCGGCCGCGGCGCTGATCAAGCTCGTCGCCGGCCGGCTTGCCGACCGGCGGTCGCGGCGCGGCCCCCTGATCGTCGCCGGGTATTTCGTGGCGGCAGTCGTGCGACCCATCATCGCCGTTACCGCCGCCGCCTGGCAGGTGATCGGCCTCCGCGTCGTCGACCGATTCGGCAAGGGCATGCGCTCGCCGCCGCGCGACGCACTGATTGCGGACGTCACACCGCCGCCGCTCATCGGAAGGGCCTTCGGACTGCACCGCGGCCTGGATCACGTCGGGGCGGTCATTGGCCCCCTGGTCGCTTGGATCGTGTTGAGTCGTGGCGCGGACTTGCGAACGGTGATTGTGGCGAGCGTGGCTCCTGGCATCGTTGCGGTGTTGCTGGCAATGTGGGCGGTGCGGGATCACAGGCGCGAAACCGCGCGAGACGGCGCAGCAGGCGCGGTGTCGGAACCCGAAATCCACACCGGCCGCGCGGCTTCGCGCCTGTCCGTGCCTTTCGCCGTCCTCGCGATTTCTCTGTTCTATGTGATCCGGATACCCGAGACCCTGATGATCCTGCGGGCGCAGAATCTCGGGATTGCGGTCGCGCTCATTCCGCTGCTCTGGGCGGCGCTGCACGTCGTCCGCTCGTCGACGTCGTTTGTCGGGGGATCGTTGTCGGATCGAATCGGTCCGGCCCGCACCATGTGGATCGGCTGGATCGCCTACGTCTTGCTCGCGGTCGGAATGGGACTGGCGGGGAGTCGCCTCGCCGCGTGGCTCCTGTTTCTTGCACTCGGTGTCGTGGCGGGGTTGACCGAGAGTCCGGAGCGGTCACTTGTCTCTGCCGCGACCGGCGGACATCGCGGCAGCGGGTTCGGCGTCTATCACGGGCTTACCGGAATCGCGGCGCTGGCCGGCGGAATCACCTTGGGTCTGGTCTATCAGCGGGCGAGCGGTGCGGCGGCGTTCCTTGTAAGTGCCGTTGGCGCTTCAGCTTTAGCGATCCTCTGGCCTTTCTGGATTCGCTCGCATAGGGTTCCCCCGCAATGAGCGCCCCTGTAGCTCCGCAACCTCCCTACGCAGGCGCCGGAACTCACGCAGACCCTCAGGGTCGCTACCTCGCGCGCCTGGCACTGCTCGCGCTTGGCGTGGTGTACGGCGACATCGGGACGAGTCCGTTGTATGCGATCCGTGAGGCGTTCAATGCACAGCACGGCATTCCGGTCACACCCGGGAACGTGTTCGGTGTGCTGTCACTGATCTTCTGGTCGCTCATCGTGATTGTGACCATCAAGTATCACGTTGTCATCATTCGCGCCGACAATAAGGGCGAAGGCGGCGTGCTGGCATTGATGGCGCTGGTGAACGGAAACCGCATCGCGCGCGGTCTCACGCCGCGCCGCATCATGATCGTCCTCGGCATTTTCGGAGCCGCGCTGCTCTACGCCGACGGCGCGCTGACGCCGGCCATCTCGGTGTTATCAGCTGTAGAAGGCGTTGAGATTGCCGCACCCGGACTGCAGCCCTGGGTCATCTGGATCACGCTCGTCATACTCATCGGTCTCTTCATGTTCCAACGCCGGGGGACCGCCGGCGTGGGCGCCGTGTTTGGCCCAGTGATGTTGGTCTGGTTCATCACGCTCGCCGTACTCGGCCTGAACGCCATTCTGCGGCACCCGGCCGTCGTCGGCGCGATGCTTCCATCCCACGCGATCCGTTTCCTGGCCGCGGATCCGGGTCGGGGACTGATCGTCCTGGGCGCCGTCTTCCTCGCGGTGACGGGCGGTGAGGCCTTGTACGCCGACCTCGGCCATTTCGGGCACTCGGCGATTCAGCTGGCCTGGTTCACGATTCCGCTGCCCGCGTTGCTGCTGAATTACTTCGGTCAGGGGGCGCTGCTGTTGACGCAGCCGGACGCCGCGGCCAATCCTTTCTACTTGCTCGCACCGGCCAAGGCGCTGTATGCGCTCATCCCGCTGGCGACGGCGGCAACGATCATCGCGTCCCAGGCGATCATCTCGGGCGCGTTCTCGCTCACGCGGCAGGCGGTGCAGCTGGGCTACATCCCGCGCTTGCACATCGAGCACACGTCGTCGCGCGAGATCGGCCAGATCTACGTGCCGTCGGTCAACTGGCTGCTGATGATTCTCACCATCGTCCTGGTGCTCGGCTTCCAGACGTCGAGCAACCTCGCCGGCGCGTACGGCGTCGCGTTGTCCACGCTCATGGCGCTGACGACGATGATGTTCTACGTGATGAGCCGAGAGGTCTGGGGGTGGAGCATTCCGAAGGCAGCCGCCGTTTCCGGCCTCTTCCTCGTCGTCGATCTCACGTTCCTCGTCGCGAACGCGCTCAAGATCTGGCACGGGGGCTGGGTGCCGCTTGCGATTGCGATCATCCTGTATTTCGTGATGAGTACCTGGAAGCGCGGGCGGGAGATTCTCTCCAAGCGGATGATGGAGAAGACGGTCCCGCTGAAGCTGCTGCTCGCCGATCTCGCCGCGGAGCCGCCGCCGCGCGTCCCGGGCACCGCGGTGTTCATGTACGGCAGCTCCGACGGCACACCGCCGGCGCTGGTCCTCAACCTCACGCACAACAAGGTGCTCCACGAGAAGATCGTCTTCCTCACGATCGTGACCGAGGACGTGCCGCACGTGCCACCGGACCAGCGGGTGACCGTGAAGCGCAGCGGGAAGGGCTTCCATAGTGTGACCGCGCGTTACGGCTTCATGCAGGATCCCGACATCGGCGAGGTGCTCGCCGCGTGCAAGAAGAGCCACCTCGACATTCCGCTCGAGGGCACCACGTTCTTCCTGGGCCGGGAGACGCTGATCGCGTCCGATCGCCCGGGGATGGTGTTGTGGCGCGAGCGGCTGTTCGCGTTCATGTCCAAGAACGCGTTGCGCGCTACCGCGTTCTTCAAGATTCCGCCGAACCAGGTGTTTGAGGTGGGCGCCTACGTAGAGCTTTAGACCGTCGCCGAAGTCTCCAGCGAGTTCAGGATTCCGTGGATCTAGCTAAAAAGGGTCGGAACGAACGGCGCTTCGTGAATCACCGCCGGCTTGCGCCGCGACAGGACGAGCCACCACTCGCGCGCCGACGTCACGACCAACATTGCGACCACGGCGACGAAGAACAGCGCCAATGCAGCGTCGAGGCGATCGTTGAAGACGAGCCGTGCCGCGTTGGGTGCCGTGGAACCCACGAGCGTGGCGGCATGGGCCAGAAAGCCGAGCTTCGGATCGGTTGAAAAGACCTTCTGATATCCCGCCGTCATCGTCACCGCAATCAGCCAGGCGAGCGGGCCGAGCGTGACCCAGACGTAGCGTTGCCGTCCCATCTTGATGAGGATCGTGGTCGCCACGCATAACGCCACCGCCGCAAGCAGCTGGTTCGCGATGCCGAACAGCGGCCAGAGGGAATTGATTCCCCCCAGCGGGTCCACGACGCCTTGATACAGGAAGTAGCCCCAACCGGCGCAGACGAGGCCGCTGGCCGCGACCACAGACGGCAGCCACGATGTCTCACCAAACCTGGGCCACACGTGACCCACGATCTCCTGGAGCATGAAGCGGCCGACGCGCGTCCCGGTATCGATCGTCGTGAGAATGAACAGCGCCTCGAACATGATGGCGAAGTGATACCAGAGCGCCGACAGCGTCTTGCCGCCGAGCGCCGTCGTCAGGCCCGAGAAAATGTGTGCGATACCGACGGCGAGCGACGGCGCGCCGCCGGTGCGCGCGATCAGCGTCTGCTCGCCCATCTGTTGCGCGAGGGCCTGCATGTATTCGGGGGTGACGACGAAACCGGCCTGATTGAGGACACTCGACGCGCCGGCCAGTGCCGCGGGCGTCGTATTCATCGCGAAGTAGACGCCCGGATCGAGCGTGCAGGCAGCAATCATCGCCATGATGCCGACGAACGACTCCATGATCATCCCGCCGTACCCGATCATGCGCGCATCACTCTCGCGCGTGATCATTTTTGGCGTGGTGCCGGAAGCGACCAGCGCGTGGAAGCCGGAGATGGCGCCGCAGGCGATCGTGATGAACGCGAATGGAAACAGCTTGCCCGCGAATACGGGACCTTCGCCCGCCGTCGCGAACGGCGTGAGCGCCGGCATGCGGAGCGGCGGCAGAATGATGAGAATCGCGACGCCGAGCACCAGCACGGTCGCGACTTTGAGGAAGGTCGACAGGTAATCGCGCGGGCAGAGCAGCATCCAGACGGGCAGCACCGATGCGATGAATCCGTAGGCGATCATCATGCCCGTCAGTGCGATGCCGCTTTGGGTGAACGCCGCGGCGAGCGCCGGGTGGCTCGCGACGCGACCGCCCGCGACGAGTGCGATCAGCAGCAGCAACGCGCCGATGATGGAAGCCTCGGCGACTTTGCCCGGGCGCCAGCGCTTCATCCACCAGCCCATGAGCAGCGCGATGGGGATCGTGCAGGCGATCGTGAACAGGCCCCACGGCGAAGCGCGCAAGGCGTTCACCACGATCAAGGCGAGAACGGCGAGCAGGATGATCATGATCGCGAGCACCGCGATCATCGCAGTTACGCCGGTGACTTTGCTGACCTCCTCTTTGGCCATCTGACCGAGCGACTTGCCGTCACGGCGCAGCGAGCAGAAGAGGATCGTGAAGTCCTGGACCGCGCCGCCGAGGACGACACCGATGATGAGCCAGAGGGTACCCGGGAGGAAGCCGAACTGCGCCGCGAGCACCGGGCCGACGAGCGGTCCCGCGCCCGCAATCGCGGCGAAGTGATGGCCGAACAGCACCCACTTGTTGGTCGGGACGAAGTCGTGGCCGTTGTTGAATCGCTCTGCGGGCGTGGCGCGGCGGGAATCAAGGCCGAAGACTGTGTTCGCGAGGAACTTCGAGTAGAAGCGATAGCCGACGACGTAGCTGCAGACCGCGGCCGTCAGTAACCACGCGGCGCTGATCGTCTCGCCGCGGGCCACCGCGAGCACGCCGAACGCCGCGGCGCCGAGCACCGACACGAGAATCCAACCGACCACGGACGGCGGTCGCACGCGGCGTAAGTTGTGGCGCCGCTTGCCGATGTTCAAGTTCGAACATAGGTTCGAACCCCTTGAGTCCTTCAAGCGCTTATCCCTGGTCGTCAGGTGGTGAGAGGGCGGGCGGAGGAGGAGCCCGCTCTGGTGCACCGGCGGTGCAGGAGCGACCACAACCCAAACCCAGCCCTGAAACGGTGCGCGGTCGCGTCGTTGTCGTCACCGGCGGCGCCACGGGACTCGGCCGGGCCGTCGCGCTCGAGTTCGCGCAGGGCGGTTGCGGCGTCGCATTCAATTACGTCGAGATGCCGGGACGCGACGTCGGCGCGCAGGCGTTACTCACCGAAACAGCGATCAAGGCGCTCGGCGTACCGTGCTACTCCGCTGTGTGCGACGTCCGCAAAATGACGTCGGTCGAGCAGTTCGTCGCCGACGTGCGCGCCAAACTCGGCGGCGTCCATTATCTCGTGAACAATGCCGGTGTCACCCACGACGGCGCACTCTGGCGTCTCACGAGCGACGCGTGGGACGAAGTGATCGACACGAACGTGAGTGGGGCGTTCAACTGCATTCACGCCGTCGCGCCACAGATGCGCGCGCAACGGTTCGGCAAGGTCGTCAACGTCGCGAGCCATCAGGCGTTCCGGCCGGGGTTCGGGATCGCGAACTACGCGGCGAGCAAAGCGGCGCTGATCGGTCTCACGAAGGCCGCGGCGGTCGATCTCGGCTCGGCGGGCATCAACGTCAATGCAGTGGCGCCCGGGTTCGTGAAAACCGAGCTGCTGGCGCAGCTGCCCCGTGAAGTCCTCGAGCGCGCCGAGCACGAATCGGTCCTCGGCCGCGTCGCCGAGCCGGAGGATGTCTCGCGCGTGATTCTGTTCTTGTGCACCGAAGCGGCGCGGCACATCACCGGCCAGGTCATCGTAGTGGACGGCGGCCTCACGCTCGCTTAGATTCTTGCCGTGACTAACCCATTACAGCTCAAGTACTTCGTACGGCGTGCGGCATCCGCCTGTCTCCTGGTCACCCTCGCATGCGGCGGTAAGCAATCCAGTCAGAATCCGTCCCCGCAAACGACGGCCCCACTCCCAACCGCGGGTATCGCGGGCCAGCGTGTCGCGTTGACGCCACTCACGCTGGTCGGCGCCGAAGACACGCTGCATCTGGATGCGCTGATCGCCGACCGTCGCGCGACGCTCGATAGGAGCGACAGCGTCATCGGCGCGTTGCTGACCGCGCGGGCGCCCGAGGTCACCTGGGTTGGGCCGGCAGAATTGCGGCGCATCGCGCGTCGCGCGCCCGGCATCGCGGCGGATCCCGATCAGATGGGAACGTCGTTCCTGCGCGCCACGAGCATCTTGGACATCCCCGATCCGTTGCGCTACCAGCTGCGCACGCTGATGGGGCTCGTCGGTGGTCGCTACGTCCTCGTGCCGGCGGGTCTCGTGTTTCGGCCGGTGCGACCGCTGCCCGGCCATGGCGCCGAGCCACCGCCCGCCAGCTCATCGGCCCATCCGCCCGTTCTGGCCGAGCTCGAAGTGGTGATGGTCGATTCGCGAATGGGGAAAGTCGGCTGGCGCACGACGGCGCGGGGCGAAGGTCCGGACGCCTGGGCCGCGCTCGCGCGCGCCGTGAAGAACCTGACCCCGGGCCTCCCGTGACCTCGGGAGGTGCCGTTCGCGAGGCGACCCTGATTCAGGGCGATGGGATCGGCCCCGAGATCACGGCCGCCACGCTGCAGGTGTTGGACGCGCTCGACATGAAGTTCGACTGGGACGAGGAGTACGGCGGCATGGCGGCCGTCGAGAAAGCCGGCACGCCGTTGCCCAACGCGACGCTCGACTCGATCCGCCGCACGCGACTGTGCCTCAAGGGCCCGCTTACGACGCCGGTCGGCGGCGGGTATCGCTCCGTGAACGTCGCGATGCGGCAGGAGTTCGATCTCTACGCGAACGTGCGGCCGACCAAGACGATCGTGCCCGGCGGGCGCTACGAGCACGTGGATCTCGTCATCATTCGTGAGAACACGGAAGGGCTCTACGTCGGCCTCGATCACACGTTCAAGATCGGCACCGACCGTCGCGCAATGGCACAGGCGATGTCGATCGTCACGCGCGAAGGCAGCGAGCGGATCGCACAGTACGCGTTCGAGTATGCCCGGCAGCACGGTCGCAAGAAGGTGACGATCGTGCACAAGGCCAACATTTTGAAGGCGACGTCGGGACTGTTTCTCGACGTCGCGCGGCGCGTGGCCGAGCAGTACGCCGGGTCGATCGCGTGTGACGACAAGATCGTGGACAACACCGCGATGCAGCTCGTGATCAAACCGGAGCAATTCGACGTGATCGTCACGACGAACTTGTTCGGCGACATCCTGTCGGACGAAGCCGCCGGCCTGATCGGCGGGCTCGGCCTTGCGCCCGGCGCCAACATCGGTACGCACGCCGCGATCTTCGAGCCCGTGCACGGCTCGGCGCCCGACATCGCGGGGAAGGGAATCGCCAATCCATCGGCGCAGATGCTGGCCGCCGCCATGATGCTCGATCATCTGGGCGAGCTGGAGGCTGCCAAGCGGCTGCGTTGCGGGCTGGAGGCAACCATCGTCAAGGACAATGTCCGGACGCCGGACCTGGGAGGGCGCGCTGCTACGGCCGACTTCGCCCGCGCCGTGGTTAAGCGGGTTAGGGCCTAGTCATCCGTGCGCGAGGTGCGGCACGGACACGCCCGGCATTGCGATTGGCGGGCTGTGTCCGAATTGTATGCGCGTGCTGCAGCAGCGGGCGAGCAAGATCGCCAGGCTGGTGGCCATCGGGACGACGGCGGTGCTCGCGCTGTATTTCGCGTTGACGTTGCCGGTTGCACGAACCGCCCGCATCGTCGGCGCGGTGACTGTGCTCCTGTGGTACGTTCTGACGTTTCTCATAGCTAAACGCGTAGCACTGGAGTGGATCAAATGAAGCTATTGGCTATTAGCTATGGGCTGTTAGGCGTTCTCGAGCTCGCGAGCACACCGCTCGCGGCGCAGACATCGCTTTCTATCTATAGGGATGGGCGCGTCGTGGTCCGGCGCACGTTGCCGCAGGCGCTGCAGCAGGGCCGGAACGCGGTGACGCTCCGGCTCGAGGGCTTCGATCCTGCAACCGTCTTTTCGCCGGATAGCTCTATTTCGCTGGTCTCCGCGACGGCGCGCTTTCCGAGTACGACCGATGACGCGCTCGCGCGCGCCGTGGGGCAGACGCTCACGTTCGTGCGCGATTCCGGTTTGAGCCGCGACACGATTCGCGCGACCGTTTTGCGCGTCGAACCCCCGCAGTATCGCCTTGCGGATGGCCGAGTGCTCCTCGAGCAGCCCGGCGCCCCGCTGTTTCCCGCGGAGCTCGTCCGCACCGTGCCCGAGGCACAAGTGTTGCTCGATGCCGCTCGCGCGCGACCGCGAACCGAGTTGGCGTATGTATCGCAAGGAATGACGTGGGAGGCGCTGTATCAGGTGATGATCTCCGGCAACCGCTGCCAGGTTTCGGGGACGGCCACGGTAACATCGCAGGCGTTGCGCGTCGACAGTGCCGACGTACAACTCGTGGCTGGCGCAATCCGGCGTGTGCGCAACGAGCAGGATCAATTCGGCGCGCCGGCGTTGGCGGGCGCATTACGCCGGGCGGCTGTGCAGGCAGATGTCGCCGCGACGGAGGAAGCCGTCGGCGAGACGCACGTCTACCAGCTGCCTGGCAAGCTGACGATCGAGCCCAATGTCCCCGTCGCGACCGCGCTGTTCCCTCGCAGCTCAGCGCCGGTGATCGAGGAGCTGATCGTACCCGGTGTGCTGCCGTGGCGCGGGTGGATCGGACAAACGGCGGAGCAGAACAATGTACCGGTGCAGGTATGGTACACGATCAAGCGCGCGGCCAGGACTCCGTTCGGCGATCGCCCGCTGCCCGCAGGGACCGTGCAGCTCTATCAAGCGGATTCCAGTGGCCGCGTCCAGTTGATCGGCGAGTCGGCGAACAATCACACGGCACCGGGGCAGGATCTCCGCGTGCAATCGGGCGACGCATTCGACGTCACCGCCGAGCGGGTGCAAACGGACTTCAATCAGGAGCAGTTGCCGCCGCCGCAACGCGGCATGGCGGCCCGCCAGCGGATCACCGCGACGTATCGGGTCACCATCGCGAACGCCAAAGCCAGCGCCCTGACGGTCGATGTCCACGAGTCGCATGCGGGGAACTGGCGGATTACGGACAGCAGCGTCCCGGCTGAGAAGCTCTCATCGACCGAGTCGCGGTTTCGCATTTCCGTTCCCGCGACGGGACAGGCCACGTTGACGTACACGGTGCAGCTCGAGTCATGACGATTCAGATCGCCCATATCGGCGACCTGCATTTCGGCGGTCTGGCCGACGTGCCCGTCGTCGAGGCGCTGGAGCGAATGCTGCCCGATCTCCGGCCCGACGCGATCGTGATCGGCGGCGACGTGTCGCAGCGCGCGCGACACGGCGAGTTCCAGCGCGGGCGCGCGTTCGCGAATCTCTGTCGCGAGACGGCGCCGGTGCTGGTCATCCCGGGCAATCACGACGTGCAATGGTGGCGGCGGCCGCTTATTCCATTCGCTCACGATGCGATTTACGAGAAATACCGCAGCTATTTCGGCGCCGATCTATCCCCGACGCTGACGATTCCCGGCGGCGCGGTCATCGCCGCCGCGCTCACGGCGCACGGCGTCGCCTGGGGTTCGCTCACCGCGCGCCTGCGCGACATCGCCGTCAAGGGTCATCTCCCCAAGCGCGAGATGCAGCGCGTCCGGACGGTCTTCGCCAACGCCGATGCCGGCTTGCCGCGCGTCCTCGTCGTGCACCACAACGTGCTGCGCGGGCAGATGTCCAAACGCATGGGGCTGGCACGTTGGAAGCGCGCGCAGCGGCGCATCGTCGAGGCGGGCACCGAAGTCGTGCTCTGCGGGCACGACCATCAGGAAGGCGCCGAGCTGCTCGACGATCGGGTCGTCGTCTCGACGGCGGGGACGCTGTCCACCCGCGCGCGTGGGGGTCGGCCCGTCTCCTTCAATTTTGTGACCATCGACTCCGCGGCCGTCCAAGTCACCTTCTTTCGATGGGACGATGCCAAGAGGCGGTTCCAGCCGTCCGATACGGCTGCGTTTGCCCGTAAAGCTCCCAGTCTCCAGACACAAGCCACATAGCAAAGTTGCGCAGACGGCAAAGTTGCAAAGCGGCTTCAAGCTGCGAGCTTCATGCTGAGCGTGCGGCTGTCGCCGGCGCTTGGAGCCGCTTGTAGCGTCGCCCTCTGGGCAACTTTTCCAGGAGTTTGTGACTCATGGCTTCGAAGTTCCAAGGCGTGGATTTCTACGGTGTCGATGGCCTCTTGAGCGAAGAGGAGCGCGCGGTCAGAGACACCGTGAGACAATGGGTGGACGAGCATCTGATGCCGGTGATAGGTGAGGCTTACGTCGCCGGCAAATTCCCCAAACACCTCATTCCCGGCATGGCCGAGCTCGGCCTGTTCGGTGCGAACCTGCCCGAAGCATACGGTTGCGCGGGTCTGAACAACGTCGCCTACGGACTGATCATGCAGGAGCTCGAGCGCGGCGACTCGGGCGTGCGCTCGTTCGCGTCCGTTCAGGGTGCGCTCGTGATGTACCCCATCTACAGCTTCGGCTCCGAAGAGCAGAAAACGAAATGGCTGCCGCAGATGGCGAGCGGCAAAGTCATCGGTTGCTTCGGCCTCACCGAGCCCGATTACGGCTCGAACCCCGCCGGCATGATCACGGTCGCCAAGGAGACGAAGGACGGCTGGGTGCTGAACGGCGCAAAGATGTGGATCACGAACGGGTCCACCGCGCAGGCGGCAATTGTGTGGGCCAAGACCGGCGCGCTGGATCAGCCCGATTCAATCCGCGGCTTCATCGTGCCGACCGACACCAAAGGCTTTGCCGCGAAGGATCAGAAAGGCAAGCTGTCGCTCCGCGCCAGCGACACCAGCGAGCTGGTCCTGCAGGACGTTCATCTGCCGAAGGACGCGATCCTCCCAAAATCGGGCGGGCTCAAGTCTCCGCTGATGTGCCTCACCGCGGCGCGTTACGGGATTGCCTGGGGCGCGGTGGGCGCCGCGATGGCCTGCTACGACGAAGCCGTGAGCTACGCGAAGCAGCGCGTGATGTTCGGGAAAGCGATTGGCGGAACGCAGCTGCAACAGGCGCGCCTGGCCGACATGCTCACGGAAATCACCAAGGCTCAACTCTTATGCGTGCAACTTGGCAGACTGAAAGATCAGGGGAATGCGTCTCCCCAGCAGGTGAGTCTCGCCAAGCGCAACAACGTCAACATGGCGACTGACGTCGCCCGCGAGACCCGCCGACTCCTCGGCGCCAACGGGATCCTCGCCGAGTACCAGGCGATGCGCCATCTCGCGAATCTGGAATCGGTCTACACCTACGAGGGCACACACGACGTCCACACCCTGATCCTCGGCCAGGAGATCACGGGCCTGTCTGCGTTCTAGACTCCAGCATTAGCTTTCGGGCCTCATGAAAATCGCCGTATGCATCAAGCGAGTGCCCGATTCCGAAGCCCGCGTTAAGATCTCCGCCGACGGCAAAAGCCTCGACGAAGCGGGTGTAAAATTCGTTCTGAACCCGTATGACGAATTCGCCGTAGAAGAAGCGCTCCGTCGCAAGGAAAAAGCAGGAAGCGGGGAGGTGGTGGTCATCTGCCTCGGTCCCGCGGCGGCGCAGGAGACCATCCGCACCGCGCTCGCCATGGGCGCGGATCGCGGTGTGCTGTTGCAAGCCGACACAATTCCCGCCGACCCCTTCGAAACCGCGAAGCTCATCGCCGCGGAGCTCAAGAGCGCGACCTGGGACCTGGTGCTGCTCGGTCGCATGGCGATCGACGACTACAACCATCAGGTCGGCGTGCTCGCGGCCGAGCTGCTGGGTTTGCCGTGCGTCACCGCGGTCTCGCATCTCGATATCGACGGCGCGAAGGGTGTTGCCGAGCGCGAGATCGAGGGCGGTATCGAGGTCGTGGAGTTTCCGATGCCCGCGGTGCTCACGACGGACAAGGGACTGAATGAGCCGCGCTATCCGGCGCTCAAGGGGATCATGGCGGCCAAGAAGAAGCCGCTCGAAGTGAAGCCGGTGCAAGCCGCGGCTGGCAAGCTGGAAATCATCGCGCTCACTCCTCCGCCGGAGCGTAAGGAAGGCAAGATCGTCGGCGAAGGCCCGGCTGCCGTCGGCGAGCTGGTCCGGCTGCTCCGCGAAGAGGCGAAGGTCCTGTGAGCGGCGTGCTCGCGGTTCTCGAGCAGCGGGACGGCGTGCTCCGTAAGGTCTCGTTCGAAGTCGCGACCGCTGCGCGGCGCGTCGGTACGAAGGTCGATGCTGTCGTCTGTAGCTCGCCCGGCCCCGAGGCATGCGCCACCGCTATCGCGGAACGCGCCAAATCCGGTGGCTACGGCGTCGTGGTATTCGCCGCGACGGCGACCGGCAAAGATCTCGCGCCACGAGTCGCGGCGAAGCTCGGCGTTGCGGTTGCGTCCGATGTCACCGACCTCGCCGCCGAGGGCGACGCTATCGTTGCGACGCGACCGGTATACGCGGGCAAGGCGCTGCAAAAGATCCGTGTGCTCGGAAAGCCTGCCGTCGTGTCGGTGCGGCCCAACATCTTCACGCCGGACGCACGGGCGTCGCAGGAAAAACCCGAGACACTCTCCGTCGCGTCGCCCGGGCGTGTGGTCGTACGTGAAATAAAGGCCGCGCCCGCGGGGATGCTCGACGTCGCCGAAGCGCAGGTCATCATTTCCGGCGGTCGCGGGCTCAAGGAGCCCGCCAACTTCAAGGTGCTGGAGGATCTGGCGAAGGCGTTCGGCGGCCGCGCGGCCGTCGGGGCGTCGCGTGCCGTCGTCGATGCCGGCTGGCGCCCACACGCCGACCAGGTCGGTCAAACCGGGAAAACGGTGAGCCCGTCGCTCTACTTTGCGATCGGTATTTCCGGGGCGATCCAACACCTCGCGGGAATGCGGACGTCGAAGGTCATCGTCGCGATCAACAAGGACAAAGACGCGCCGATCTTCAAAGTCGCGGACTACGGCGTCGTGGGCGATCTGTTTGAGATCGTGCCGAAGTTGACGGACGAGATCCGGAAGTTGCATGGATAAGATCGTCCCCGCGCAGTATCAGCCGCCGCTACCACTCGACAAACTCATTCTCCAGGACGGCGCCCCAGGTGCCGGCGATCGCATGGAGCTCGACGTCCTGATCGTCGGCGCCGGGCCGGCGGGACTGGCCTGCGCGATACACCTGGCGCGACTCGCCAAAGCCGATAGCAGCGAGCTGAACATCGGCGTCCTCGAAAAGGCGGAAGCGCTCGGCGAGCATTCGTTGTCCGGCGCCGTCGTGAATCCCCGCGCGTTCCGCGAGCTGTTTCCCGAACTGAAAGACACCGACTTGCCGTTTCGCGCGCCGGTCTCGAACGAGGCTGTCTACCTGCTGACGGCAGGCGGCAGATGGCGTATTCCCAAGCCGCCGTCGATGCGCAATCACGGCAACTACGTCGCGTCGCTCTGCGAGATCGTCCGCTGGCTCGGCGCTAAGGCTGAAGAGCTCGGCGTCAACGTGTTCACCGGATTTCCGGCGGCGCAGCTGCTGACGCGCGAGTCGGCCGTCGTCGGTGTGCGCACCGCGCCGGCGGGACTCGATCGGGACGGGAAGCCGACGCCCGGCGGGAGCGCAGCGAACGATCTCACCGCGAGGGTGACGGCGCTCGCAGAGGGCACGCGCGGGTTGCTGGCGCAGGCGTGGTGCCAGTGGCAGCGGATCCGCTCGGACAATCCGCAGATCTTCGCGCTCGGCGTGAAGGAGCTGTGGGAGACCAAGCGGCCGCTTGATCGCGTGATCCATACGCTCGGCTGGCCGCTGCCGCCGGACGCGTTCGGCGGCAGCTTCGTGTATCCGCTGGAGCCGAATCTCGTGGCGCTTGGCCTGGTCGTGGGACTCGATTACCCCGACGCCGGGCTCGACGTGCACGAGCTCGTTCAGCGGTTCAAGCAACATCCGCTGCTCCAATCGCTGCTGGCCGGCGGTGAAATGGTGGAATGGGGCGCCAAGACGATTCCCGAGGGCGGTTTTTACTCGCTACCGGAGCGGCGTGCCGGCGACGGCCTCGTTCTGCTGGGAGATAGCGCGGGCTTCGTCGACGTGCCGTCACTCAAGGGCATTCACTACGCGATGCAGTCGGGGATCTACGCGGCGCGCGCGATATTCCAACACCTGAAGGGCGGCGCCCTGACCGAGTACGATCGTCTGGTCAATGCGTCGTACATCGCGTCCGATCTCCACCGCACCCGCAACATGCGCCTCGCATTCCGGGACGGTTTCTTTTGGGGTGGAGTACAGGCGACGTTGATGACGCTCACGGCCGGCATGTTTCCTGGTGGCCGCTATCGGATGCATGCCGATGCGGATGTGCCGCGGCGTGCCGACTTCGGGACACAGGCCTCGGGCGGGGTCAGCAAGGTTGACGCGGTCTTCAAGTCCGGAAACACCACGCGCGACACGATCCCCAGTCATCTGATCGCGCAGGACGTGCCTGCTGAAATGGCCCGGTTCTACTCGCACATGTGCCCGGCCGGTGTTTATGAAGTTGGCGACGTGGGGGCGCAGCATGCTGCGCCCCTCCTCCGCATCAACGCGCCGAACTGTGTGGACTGCAAGGCAACGGACGTTCTGGGACCACGCTGGACACCTCGGGAAGGCGGCAGCGGGCCAAAGTACAAGCGGATGTAGACGCTAGATGTGATTGTCCTTGAGGTACTGCCGCGCGCGTTCGGCGAGCTGCGCGGTCGACATCGGAAGATTCCGCCGCACCCACAGCATCGCGCGCTGAAACTCGAGGGGCTCCGGCCGCTCGCTCGCCTCGAGCTGGTGCCGCGGCGCAGCCCGGCTTCGAGAAATATGAACGCCGCTTCGAGCAGTCCTTCGGGATCGCGGTGGAGCTGCGCGAGATGACGTCCGGCGGAGATCTCGACGAGCACTATTTCAGCGAGTCTTCGTAGTAGCGGCGCGCGCGCTCGAGCAGCGCGGCGCTCGCGGACGGCAGGTTGCGCTTGACCCAGAGCATCGTCCGCTGGCCGCTGGGGAAACGCTCCTCACCGCTGTTGCGCTGACGCGAAAATCCGACCATCTGCGAGAGCGGCACGCCGAACACGTCGCGGCTCGCCGCATCGAGCGCCATGCGGAACCGCTCGTCTTCCATGCTGCCCAGAATATCCGAATGCGTCCGGCCGATTTCCTCGAGCGGCTGGGCGTACGTTTGCTCGTGATGCACGTCGAGCATGTAACTGCAGAACAGGGAGAACGGATACAGGCGCGCGAGCTCGTTCCAGTACTCCTCCAGGCGAATGGCGGCTTCCTGCTTTCCTTCGTGCCACAGCACATTCACCATCTCGCCATATGCCCGTGTCGTACCGCGCCCGAACGCCCGTACCCGCTCGAACACCGCTGCCATGGCTCGCCGGAAATCCTCCCAGTCGGGAACATCATTGCGCATGAACTTGCGCAACGTCAGCTCGGCGTCGTGCAGCTCGAGCTGGCCGGACTTCAGGTAGGTCCCCGGATCGAGATCTTCCCGCCGCAGCTGGTTGAGAAACAGATCGATGTGGTCGGGCGTCGCGATCACGACCACTCCGTTGCCGCGCCGCAGGCCCGTCTGCAGGTACAGCGTGACGGCTTCGGTGAGGACCTGCGGGTCGCGGTGCAGCTGTGCGAAATGCCGATGAACCGGCGCGTCGATCAGCAAGGCACTGACCAATCCCGACGACATTTACCGGATCCTCGGCAAGAAATTGGGAACGATCATGGCTCGAACACTACGAGTGACGGTAGGAGCGACAATCATCCCTGGGGAGGAATCTGCGGCGTATTCATTCAACCCGATGGACTAGTCCATCTGGTGGATTTTCAGGAAAAACTGAGCTTGATCCCGTCGATCACGAACTGAACGGCAATCGCGCACAACACGAGACCCATAAGCCGGGTCAGGATGCGCATGCCGGTCTGTCCCAACCGGCGCTCCACGATGGTGGCGGCGGAGAGCACGAAGAAGGTGAGGACCGACGTGAGCGCGATCGAGACGTATACCGCCGCGGTTGCCGCCACGGACTTCGCGCCCAGCGCCAGCACCATCACGGTCGAGATCGCGCCCGGTCCGGCGAGCATCGGGACGCCCAGCGGCAGGATGCCGATATCTTCCTTCTGAATGCCTTCCGCCTTTTCGACGGGCGTCTCGCGCTGCTGGCTGCGGCGCGCCTGCACCATGTCGAGCGCGTTGAGGCCAATGAGCACGCCGCCCGCGATCTTGAACGCGCCGATCGTGATGCCGAAGATCTTGAAGATCATGCTGCCGCCGAGCGCGAACGCGGTCAGCGTGATGGCGCAGGTCCACGCGCCGCGCCGCGCGAGCACGCGGCGCTGCTGCGGCGTGTCGCGGGCCGTCATTGCGAGGAACGTAGGGATGACCGCGAACGGATCCACGATGAACAGGACCGACGTGAAGATGAGCAGCAGTTCCATCACGCGCTGATTCACGGAATGATCTGGAAGGAGTTGCTGCTAGAGGGCGACTTGTACGACGCGATCCTTGCCGGACTTTTTGGCGTCGTACATCGCTTGATCGGCACGTCGCAACAAATCATCGGTGCTGGCGTCGGTCGCGGTGCACGACACCACTCCGATGCTCGCCGTCACGTTCGGCGTGCCTTTGAAGACGTTGCGCAGCCCCGCGATCAGCCGTTTGGCCGCCGCGTCGGCCAGCGTCGCATCGGTCTCCGGCATGAGCACCGCAAACTCGTCGCCGCCGAGGCGTCCGACCACGTCGGCCTGGCGGACGGACGATCGCATCGCATCGGCGACGAGTCGGAGCACGGCATCGCCCGTCTGATGTCCGTGCGTGTCGTTGATGACCTTGAAGTTGTCGAGATCCATGTACATCAGCGCCAGGGCGTGCGGATAGCGGCGATTGCGCTCGAGCTCCTGGCCCAGGCGCTCGGTAAACGCGCGCGCGTTGAGCACGTTCGTGAGCTGATCCTGTGTGACGAGCCGCGCCAGCGCGGCCTGGCTGCGCCGGAGCGTCTGGAGACCGGCCATGGCGAGTGCCATGACCGCGATATACGCCACCGCGGTCGCGATCCGCCACACCATAGGAGTATCGGGCAGCATCTGCACCTGCGCGACGGCTTCGCGCAAGGCGGTCGTCGCGACGGCGAAGATGATTCCCCAGATCAGCCCTTCCGTCCACGTCACGAGCAGCACCGGAATCAGATACAGGACCGCCAGTCGCGCGGTGGGCGGCGTCGCCGCGTTCGCCCAGTAAACGAGCAGTGACAGGCCCACGTACGCGATGAGGCGCAGCGCCTGGCGTACCGCCGCTCCGGTATTGGCGGGCATCAGAAGGGTGGCTCGGCGACGTGCCGCGGATCGTCGAGGATCAGGGCCTCGAGCGTGGCCCCAGCAGGCACGGACGGCATGTCGGCGGGCACGATCAGCAGGGCATTGGCGAGGGCCATACTGGTGAGAATGCCAGACCCCTGCGGGCCTGTCAAACGCGCTTCTCCTCCCTCTACAATGGCGCGAAGGTAGTGCCGCAGCTTGGGGCCGAGCGTGATCGGCTCACGCAGGGTCACCGTGACGATTCGGCGGAACGGCAACGCATGGCCTTGCAGGCGGCGTATCGCGGGTCGGACGAACAGCTCGAACGTCACCATCGTGCTCACCGGATTACCGGGCAGGCCGATCCACGGCACGTCACTCATGACGCCGAATCCCACCGGAGCGCCGGGCCGCATCGCGATCCGCCAGAGCTTCAGCTCGCCCCCCGATTCCTGGAGCACGTCGCGCACCAGATCGTGCTCGCCGACGCTGACGCCGGCGGTCGTGACGAGCAGATCGCAGCCTCGGGCGCCGCGCAGATGCTCGCGCAAGCTTTCCTTACTATCGCGCGCCACGCCGAGGTTGACGGGCGCAGCGTTCGAACGGCGGATCAGCGCATCGAGCGTGTACGAGTTGGACGTCGCGATCTTCCGTCCCGCCAGGATGTCGTCGCGGCGATCCAGATCGACGATCTCATCGCCCGACCCCATGAACGCCACGCGCGGTGTGCGATGCACGAGCGGCCGATCGTGCGCGATCGACGCCAGGACACCGAGCTGCGCCGGGCCCAGCGGCGTGCCGGCGGCGAGTACGAGGGCGTCCTTGCGAATGTCCTCGCCGCGGCGCCGCACGTTCTTCTTGGCGTCGCGTCTGTTACGTATGGTCACCTTGCCGTTCGACGCCGGCGCGGTGTCTTCCTGGCGGATGACGGTGTCGGCGCCCTGTGGCAACGGCGCACCCGTGAAGATGCGAGTCGCCTGGAGCGCCCCGAGCGCCTTGCTGGGAAATTGGCCGGCGGGAACGGTCTCTATGACCGCAAGCTCCGTGTCGCCTGCCTCGCTCAGATCAGCGCTGCGCACGGCGTAACCGTCCATCGCGGAATTGTCCCAGGGCGGCAGATCGATGGGACTCGCGACGTCCTCGGCAAGCACGGTGTCGAGCGCGTCGCGCAGCGGCCGTCGCTCCGCGGGACCTGGGAGCAAGTGGCCGATGATCAGCCGCGCCGCTTCAGCGGGTGTCATGGTGACAGAATCTTGGCGCGGTCCCAGGCGAGATTCGCAATCGTGACGAGCCAGGCCGTATCGGTGAAGCGGAAAACAGGGAACGGCATGCGCAGATCGCGATCGTCCGTCACCATCGCGACCCAATCGGCGGGGTCGTGCATGGCCGGATCGAACACCGGCTTGGGCCCGGCGACCTTGCGATAGATCTCGATCTTGGGTAGCGGCGCCTGTTTGAAACCTTCGACCAGGACGATGTCGGCCCCATGCAGGTACTGTTCGGCCAGGGTGATCGGGTCCGACTCCGCTTCGGTGTGCTCGAGCAGCACCCGCTGTCCCGGCGATTCCATCAACACGCGCTCGGCCTTGCCCTCGTGCCAATGGCGCCACGTGTCCTTGCCCTTCTGGTCCATGTCGGCGGGATGCGAGCCGTGCTTGATCGTCATGACGCGGAACTTGCGGCGCACGAGCTCCGCCGCGAGCGCGACGAGAAACGTCGTCTTGCCCGCGTTCTTGAGCCCGATGATGGAAATCATCCGCGTCGCCGCCACAGCGCCTCCGCGCGCGCGAGGTCCTCGGGTGTGTTCACGTTGAAGAACAGGTCTTCCGGCGCACCAAACGTTCGGACCTCGGCGAGGGGGACGATACCGACGCGAACGTCCGCATGGAAGGAGATCGCCTGCAAATCGCCGCTCGCCAGCCGCTGTGCGATGGCTGGTCCGCACGCCGGGCCGTAAACGGCGCACAGCGGCTCGAGTCCACGCCGGCCGCTGCTCTCGGGGAGCACGGCGTCGACGTCGCCGCGCTCGAAACGTGTGACGAGCGCGCGCAACAACGGCACCGTCACAAAGGGCATGTCCCAGGCCACGCACAGCACGGGGCCCGAGCCCGCGGTCACGGCCGTGTAAATGCCGCCGAGACTGCCGAAGCCGGGGCGCGCATCGGGAATGGTTTCGAGATCGGGCCGCCAGGTGGGTCCCTCGGGCGCATTCGCGATCAGGAGCGGCGGTTTGCCGGTCACCGCCTGCACGGCGTCGACGACGTGATCGAGGATGCGCCCGCCACCGACGGCGAGCAGACCTTTGGCTGCGCCCCCGTAGCGACGCGCGGCACCCCCGGCGAGCACGACGCCGCGCATTATGGCTTCAGGCGGTGGTGTTCGATGGCGATACAGTGATCCATGACGAAGGGAACGCCGGCCGCCCCGGCACGTTGTGCCGCCGCTGGATCGACCACGCCAAGCTGCAGCCAGATGAGTTTGGGCTTGAGCGGAATCGCTTCGTCGACTGCGACGCCGGCGTTTTCACTGCGACGAAACACGTCCACGATATCGATCGCGTGATCGCGCACCGCATCCGTGAGTGTGGGATAGCTCTGCTCGCCCAGGATTTCTTTGTGCCCTGGATTGATGGGGATGACGGCGTAACCCGAACGCTGCAGATATCGCGCGACCGTGTTGCTCGGGCGCATTGGATTGGGCGAGAGTCCCACGACCGCCACCGTCCGCGCCTGCTGCAACAGCTCTCGCAGCTCGTCGTCGGGCGGCATCACGACTCGCGCTTGTGAATGTGCGGCGTGCCGCTCACCGCGCGACCCACGAGAACCATTCCGGAACGCTCGGCGATCGTCACGGCCAGCGTGGACGGCACACTCGGCGTCGCCACCCACGCGAGCCCGGCGCGCGTGGCTTTGAACGCGAGCTCCGCCGAAATTCGCCCCGTGACCAGCAGCCCGCGACCCACGACCCGAGTCTGCGCCAACACCGCGGCGCCGATCACCTTGTCCACCGCATTGTGCCGCCCGATGTCCTCGGCATGAAAGAGCAGGGTCTTGCCGTCGGTCAGCGCCGCGGCATGAATGCCGCCGGTTTCGTTGTAACGTTCACCGGCGGCGAACAACTGCTTGAAGAGCGCGCGCAGCGTTTCCGGTTCCGGCGGGTCACCGCGGAGCGGCGCCGACCGGCTCATCGTCTCGGGGTCGGCGAGCATTGTCGCGACCGCGCCGCATCCGGATGCGAGCACGCGTTTGCGGTTTTCGCCTTTGACCTGCGCGAGGCGTTCCGGCTTTACATCGGCCCAAAAGCCGAGATCGGGCGCGCAGGGACGGAGCTGGACCAGATCGCTGAGGGACTCGATGTAGCCCTCGCCGTGCAGCCACCCGACCGCGAGCTCCTCGAGCTGATCGGGCGTGCACATCCAGGTGACGGCGGGCTCGCCGTTCACCTCCAGCCAGACGGGCCACTCCTCCACGACGGCGGAGTCGGCCCGCATGCGGCCGCTACGTTTCCCCGCGGTATTCGGAGTAGAGATGGGGACTCTCCTCGATGCGCACGCAGTGCAGCGACGTGCCCTGCGGCAGCTGATCCACGATCAATTGCCAGACGTACATCGCCAGGGCTTCGCCGGTGGCGACCCAGGTACCCGCCGAAAAAGGTGCGACGTCCTTGTTGATGTGCCGGCCGTCGAATCGCGATACGATTTCGCGTTGCAGCAGTGCCTTGAGCGCCGGCAGGCTCATCACGCCGCCGCGCGCCGGATCGAACACGCCTTTCACCGTTACCGCGCAGCGATAGCGGTGACTGTGATCGTCCGTCGCGCCGGCGAATTCCGGCGTTTCGGGGAAGCGGTGCGTCGCCGTGAATTCCACGATGCGTGTCAGATAAGCGGTCGGCATTCCTTAGAATACCTGGACGGCTGTGGCCTTGAAAGAGAATACGATGTTCGCGCCGGGGGTGAGGCCCAGGTCGCGCGCCGCCGCGGCGGTTACCGCGGCGACCAGCTCCACGCCGCCCACGTCGGCACGTACGTGCACGCCCGCACCACGCCGCTCCATCGTCATCCCGGTCACCTTGCCTTTGAAGACGTTGCGCGCCGAGGATGCCAGCGGCTCGCGGCTCACGAAGATGTCGGTCGGCGCAATCGCGAGCACCGCCGGGCCGCTCCGCTCGGTCATCACCACGATCGCGACGTTGCCCACCGGTACCTGCTTCACGGCCTCGCCCGCGGGGAGCTCGACGCGGAAAAGGTTTTCGGGCGTCACCGGTGAGAGTCGTCCATCCGCGAGCGCGCGAATGTCATCGGACCAGCGGTAGGCGTCCTCCAGCTGATGCGAGGCGATGCAAACGGTCAGCGGCCGGGCGGCGCGCTCGGTCGCGAGCGCGCGATACAGCGCGCCGGCCGCCGCGGTATCGGCAGAGCTCGCGGGCTCATCGAGCAGGAGCACGTCGGTGCGCAGCGCCAACGCGCGCGCGACGGCGATGCGCTGGACCTCGCCGTCGGACAGCTCGTTGCGGCGCCGGCCGAGCAGCGGCTGCAGTCCGAGGCGCGCGACCACATCCGCTATGATCCCGTTGACCGCTGTGCGTCCCAGCCCCCGTACCTGCAGCCCGTAGAGGAGATTTTCGAGGACCGTGCCGCGAAACAGAATCGGTCGCTGTTCGACGAGCGTCACTCTGCGGCGCAGCGTTGCCGGTGCGCGCCGCGGCACCACGGCGCCGTTCAGCAGCACCTGTCCCTGCGTCGGGGCTTCGAGCAGAGCCAGCAGCCGCAGCAACGTGCTCTTGCCGGCGCCATTGTGCCCGACGACCGCGAGCATCGCCCCCGCGGGCACGGTGAAGTGCTCGAGATCGAGGACTACGCGATCGCCATAGCGGTGCCGCACGCTCCGCAGCTCAAGCATTGCCGCGCCCCTGCAACACTTGCAGCACGATGTTGATCAGTAAGGCGAGGATCACGAGAACCAGGCCAAGCGCGAGCGCCATGCCGAAGTCGCCCTGCGACGTGTACAGCGCGACCGCCGTCGTGAGCGTTCGGGTCGAGCCGCGGATATTGCCGCCTAAGATCATCGCTGCGCCGATTTCGGCCACGACTTGTCCGAACGCGGCGGTGATGACCGCGGCGAGGGCAAACCGCGCCTCGCGCGCCACCGTCCAGGCGGTGCGCCACGGTCCGGCGCCCAGCGTTTCCGCGGTACGTCGCACGCGCGGATCGACTCCCTGGACCGCGGCAGCCGATAGCGCGGCAGCGATCGGCAGCGCGAGCAGGACATCACCGGCGACGATGGCCTGCCAGGTGTACAGCCATTCGAGACCACCGAGCGGCCCGTGGCGCGAGAGGATGCCGTACAGCAGCAGTCCCACGACGACGGTGGGAAACGCGAGCGCCGTATTGACCATGGTGAGCGCCGCGCGCCGGCCCCAAAACCGGCGGGTCGCCAGGAAATAGCCGAGCGGCAGACCGACGGTGCAGGCGATGACCGTGGCGACGACGGCGACTTTGAGCGTGACGAGCGCGATCCCGAAGACTTCGGAATCACCAGCGACCAGCAGACTCCACGCGCGCCGAAGGCCCTCGGCTAAAAAATCCATCCCACGCCGAGACTGAGCCAGGGATGTGCGGTCCAGGCGCCTAACGGCCTGCTCAGGTCCAGCACGCGGGAGCCATCGGGCGCGAGCACGGTGTGGAATGAGACGGGATACTTGAGGCGCCAGAATTGGCCGCGAAAATCGGCGGTCACGCTGATACGGCGAGCCGGATACCAGCGGACGCCGCTCGACAGCGTGAGACCGATCTTCGTGCCGAAGCTATAGCCGCTTCCGGTCGAGTCGCCCGGCGAATTGACGTCGAACAGCAGGCCGATGCCCGTTCCGACGTAGGGCGAGATGCCGTGCCACGTTTTGCCGCCGGTGAGGCGCAGCTGCATGCCGACGTCGAACAGCCCGAGCTCGGACTTGAATGGCCCCGTTTTGCGCGCGGCAGAATTCGAGTCCGCGCGCGGATCGATGATGTAGCGGTCGCCCCGGAGCAGCGCGGTCGAGAACTGGAATTGCAGCGCGCGGCCGGCGGGCAGCTCGTAGCGCGCGCCGAGCGTAAATGCGTTGCTCGCGCCGACACCCACGGAGCCGCGGCCGCCGCCGAGGTGGCCGATGAACACCATCGGTCCCGAACCGAGCGGGATGTCGCGATAGGGCGAGTTGCCGGGGTCGTGACCGACCTGTGCGGATAGCTGGACCGCCGGAACGTTGGAAAGAACCACTCCGACGATCAGCCCAACCTGCCAACCTCCCAACCTGCCAACCATCATGCCTCCCTCAAGTCGCGCCCCGTCATTTCCTTCGGTGGCTCGATTCCCATGAGCTGCAAGATCGTCGGTCCCACGTCGCGAAGCGAGCCACCGGCGCGCAGATGCCTGGCGCCCGATCCCTCGCCGACGATCACGAATGGAACGGGATTCGTGGTATGGGCCGTGTGTGGCCCGCCGGTCGCGGGATCGATCATGAGCTCGCAGTTGCCGTGGTCCGCGGTCACCAGCACCGTAGCCTTCGCCTTGTCGGCCGTGTCGAGCACGCGCGCGAGGCACGTGTCCACTGTTTCGACCGCCTTGACGGCCGCGGGGAGCACGCCAGAGTGTCCGACCATGTCGCCGTTGGCGTAGTTGCAGAGAATGAAGTCGTGCGCTTTGCCGGCGATCGCCGTACACAACACGTCGGTGACGCCGGGTGCGCTCATCTCCGGCATGAGATCGTATGTCGCGACCTTCTGTGACGGCACGAGGATCCGCTCCTCGCCCTTGTACGGCGGCTCGCACCCGCCGTTAAAGAAGTAGGTCACGTGCGCGTACTTCTCCGTCTCGGCGGTGCGGAACATCGTCTTGCCGTGGTCCGACAAAACCTCGGCCACGATCTTGGACAGGACCATCGGCTCGAACGCCGCGGGGAAGGGAAAGGTCTCGTCGTAGCGCGTCATCGTGACGAGACGCACCGCCGGCCGGTCCTTCACGTCGAAGCCGTCAAAGCCCGGCACCGCCACAGCGCGCACGATTTGCCGCATGCGGTCCGCTCTGTAATTGAAGCAGAAGATGCCGTCGCCGTCGCAGATGAGCGGCGCGCCGGTGATTACGCGCGGTTTGATGAACTCGTCGGTCTCGCCCGCTTCATATGCCTGCTTGATCGCGGTGATCGGATCGGGCACCCGGACGCCGACGCCTTTCACCATGGCGTCGTACGCGAGCTTGGTGCGTTCCCACCGCTTGTCGCGATCCATCGCGTAGTAGCGGCCAATCGCTGTGGATACGCTCCTGACGCCGACGTCATTCAACAGCTGCTCCATGAATCCTAAAGCCGACTTCGGCGGTGTATCGCGACCATCGAGCCAGGCGTGAATCGCCACCTTCACATTCGCGCGCCGGGCCAGCTCGACGGCCGCGAGCAGATGCTTGTCGAGCGCGTGAACACCGCCCGTCCCTATCAAACCCATGACGTGCAACGTGCCGTTGCGCTTGCGGATCTGCTCCACGAGCTCGACCAACGCGGGAATTCTGAAGAACTCGCCAGACTGGATGGACTGCGAGATGCGCACGATATCTTGCGGCACCACGCGCCCGGCGCCGAGGTTCAGGTGACCGACTTCGCTGTTACCGATCTGTTCTTCAGGGAGGCCAACCGCTAACCCCGATGCTTCGAGCAGCGTGCGCGACGCGCGCTCCCACAGCCGGTGCCACACCGGCGTTTTGCCGAGCTCGATCGCGTTGCCTTCGCGGCCCGGGCGAAAGCCCCAGCCATCGAGCACGATCAAGACGACGGGGGCGCGCTGGTTCCGGCGGGATGAGGTCGTTGTCATATTGAAGGGGATGCAAGTTAGCCAGATCGTTTCCGGCCTACTAGCTGTCGTTTGCCTGGCCGCGCCATCCGCGCGATCCCAGACCGGTGGGCGCTATCGCGTCACCGCGGGGAACGCGTGGTTTTACCAGGACGTCGCGGGCCGGCGCATCGCGCGTCTCGCGAAGGGGACCCTGCTGACCGGCGGTGATACGCGCGACGACTGGATTCGCGTCACGCTCGAGGGGTGGATCTTTGCGACGTCGGTCACTCGCAGTGCCAAACCCGACTATGACTTCATCGTGACCAAGACGCCCAACGAAAATCTGCGCGCGGCGCCCGCCGGCCCACTCGTCGCGGAGCTTGCGCAGGGGTTCGGGCTGAAGCGGGCGACTCCGGACTCGAGCGGCCGGTGGCTGCACGTGACGCGCGACGGCTGGGTGCAGCGGCGCGCATTGGAGCCCGTCGCCGGCGTGGTCTCGACGCGCACCGCCGCTGACACAGCCGGTGGCGGCGACACGACCCAAACCGGCCAGACTCCGGCGCCGCGCGTGGGTCCGGACAGCGCGAAAGTCGACAGCACGCGCGCGCAACCAACGCGCATGACGACGTTCTACCGTGCTCCTGACGTCAGCAGTCCCGAAGCCGGCACGATCGCCACCGACACGCCATTGCGGATCCTCAGCCGCAACGGTGAGTGGACGCGCGTGCAGTTCGAGGGCTGGGTGAAGGGCGCGGATCTGCAGGCGGCGCCCGCCGGCGTACTCGTCGGTGTCACCGCCGCCGAGCTGCGCGCCGAGCCGCAACGCTACGCCGGCCAGACGCTGCGCTGGAATCTCGAGTTCATCGCGATTCAAAAGGCCGACGAGCTGCGGCCCGATATTCCGACCGGCGCGACGTACGTGCTCGCGCGCGGGCCGCTGCCGGAGCGCGGTTTCGTCTACGTCATCGTGCCCGACAACAAACTGCCGACGTTTCGCGCGCTCACGCCGCTCGCGCCCATCCAGATCATCGCCCGGGTACGGAACGGCCGGAGCCGCTATCTCGGCAATCCGGTGGTAGACCTGATCTCGATCGAAGGGGGAAGCGCGGGAACGCCATGAACGACATCCTGAACGAACGGATTCGCCGCAAACTCGACGTGATGCCGGACGAGCAGGCGTACCAGGTGCTCGACTACATCGAGTTTCTCGAGTCGAAGTACTCGCAGCGCGCCGCCGGCGCGCCGGCGTTTCAAAAGGTGGCCGAGACGCTCGAGGACACGATGCGGGCGGGGCGGGTGCCGATCACCATCATCAGCGGCACGATGGATGCCGTCGGCAAAGCCGGAAAGTTCTTCGAGGGGCTGGCCGCGGCGGGCAAAGCGGCGGTGGACGAGGCACGCAAAAAACAGGTTGAGGAAAAGAAGACGCCCGAGTAACTTCCGCCATGGGAACCTTCCGACCCGACGTCGCCCTCACCTTCGACGACGTCCTGCTCGTGCCCCGTCACTCCACGGTGCATCCCCGCAACGTCAAAGTTTCGAGCCGCTTCACTCGCGGCATTCCGCTCAACA
>Ga0070730_10000717_pt1 | contig 35940 bp, 28 predicted proteins | sample Coa_R1_3_FD_66447 | JGI IMG/M metagenome (GOLD analysis project Ga0070730, IMG submission 66447) | Surface soil microbial communities from Centralia Pennsylvania, which are recovering from an underground coalmine fire - Coalmine... | ecosystem: Environmental > Terrestrial > Soil > Unclassified ...
CGTTCTCATAGAACTGCGCTTCCAAGATTCCGAGGCGGTTAAACTCCGAGAACAGGAATCCGGCGGCTTCGCTCACCGGGCCCATGGGATCGTCCGGGTGCAGCGTTTCCCATGTCGTGAAGTCTTTCTGCGCGCCCGAGAAATCGAGGTTATAGAGGCCCGAGTAGCCGCGGTCGAGGGGGGAAATGGAAGATACACGAGAGCCGTCTTCGGTGTGTGCACCGAGACTGAGAAGGCCCAGCATGAATACAACCGCTGCGGACTTCCACGAACGAGTGGTTAGCCTCTTCCCCATGCTTCTAACTGACACTCCATTTATTATCGTTTGTGGCTGCAACTTGCGCCAACCGAGCTTCTCTAATCGTTTGATGGCCCTTATCTCACAAATCGTCGTCCCTGCATGTAAATCTTTTGTCATATCCGCCGTGTCGGTTCGACGGAAGAAACGGCAACTCCATGGCTGATACCGCGCCACGCTTCGCTCCCGGCTGGCCCGGAATCCCTCCACGCTGGACCTCCAGCGCCAAGACTGGCGTGGGAACGGCGCTGAACCAACACAGCAAAGTCTGGTTCACGATCAGTCACGGCATTCTGAATGAGGTCTACTTTCCTCGGGTGGACCAGGCCTGCACGCGTGATATGGGATTCCTTGTGACCAACGGCCGCGATTTCTTCTCGGAAGAGAAGCGGCATTGCTCGTTCGAAAACCGCCCCCTGGAGCCGGGCATTCCTGTCTTTGAGCTGACCAATACGGAAGATTCCGGGCGCTACCGCATTCATAAAGAAATCCTGAGCGACCCCTATCGCAACGTCGTTCTGCAGAAAGTTCGCTTCGAGCCCCTGCAGGGCAAACTGAGCGACTACAAACTCTTTGCGCTGCTGTCGCCACACCTGGCGAATTGCGGAAGCGGGAACAACGGGTGGATCGGAGATTACAAAGGCTTCCCCATGTTCCTCGCCGAGCACGAAGGGACGACACTCAGCCTTGCTTCCTCCGCGCCGTGGAAAAAGATGTCGGTCGGGTTTGTAGGTACCTCGGACGGCTGGCAGGACATCTCACAGCATTTCCAGATGGAGTGGGAATACAACCGCGCCAACAATGGCAATATCGCCTTCACGGGCGAAATCGATCTCGATGCCTGCAATGGGGAGTTCACTCTCGCGCTCGGCTTCGGACTGATCTGGAGTGAGGCTGGGCAGCAGGTGCACTCCAGCCTGTTCGAGGACTACGCAGAGATTCGCCAGCATTATGTTTCGCAGTGGAGCAACTGGCATTCGAAGTTGCTGAAACTCGATGAGCCGCTGCGTCAGAACGATCTCTATCGCACCTCGACGGCCGTCTTGCGCACCCATGAATCAAAGGATTTTCTCGGCGGCATCATCGCCAGTCTCTCTATTCCGTGGGGATTCAATAAAGGCGACGAAGACCTGGGTGGATATCACCTTGTCTGGCCGCGGGATTTGGTCGAAACCGCGGGTGCTCTGCTGGCCGCAGGCGCGGTCACCGATGCCGGTCGCGTGCTTCGCTATCTCGAGGCCACGCAGGAGGCGGCGGGCAACTGGGCACAGAATCTGTGGCTCGACGGACGTCCTTATTGGGGCGGCATCCAGATGGATGAAACTGCGTTTCCGATCCTGCTCGTCGATCTGATCCGCCGCGAAGCGCCTGAGGTGTTAGGCAAGCTCGACCGCTGGTGGCCCATGGTACGCAATGCGGTGAGCTTCATCATCCGCAACGGACCGGTCACGCAGCAGGATCGATGGGAAGAGGATGCCGGGTATTCCCCGTTCACCCTGGCAGCCGAAATTTCCGCTTTGTTGGCCGCGGCGGAGATTGCCGATCTCACCGGCCATTCCGAGCAGGCGCAAACCATGCGCGACGCCGCGGATGCGTGGAACGACAATATTGAACGCTGGGTTTACGCGAACGGTGGAGATTTGGCACAGCAGCTGGGCGTTGAAGGATATTACGTGCGCATCGCCCCACCGGATGTTGATGGCGCCGCTTCACCCACACAAGGCTTCGTTCCCATCAAAAACCGTCCGCCGGGACAGGATGGGGAGCGCGCCTATCACATCATCAGCCCGGATGCTTTAGCGCTTGTGCGCTTTGGACTGCGAGCGGCGGACGATCCGCGGATTGTGAACACGTTGCGCGCGATCGATGCCCTCCTCGCAGTCGAACTGCCACAAGGACCTTGCTGGTACCGCTACAACGGTGATGGATACGGCGAACACAAAGATGGCTCTGCGTTCGACGGAACCGGGATCGGCCGTCCCTGGCCCTTGTTGGCCGGCGAACGCGCTCACTACGCTCTTGCGGGCGGGCATCGCGACGAAGCCGAGGCGCTGCTAACGGTGATGGAAAACTCCACCGCTGGGCACAGCCGCCTGCTTCCCGAGCAGGTCTGGGATGCCGCCGATATTCCGGCCTTGGAGCTTTTTCGCGGCAAGCCTTCGGGCTCCGCGTGCCCGCTGGTCTGGGCGCACTCCGAATACATCAAACTGCGGCGCTCGATTCGCGACGGGAAGATTTTTGATCAGCCCCCGCAAACTGTGCAGCGATATCTGGTCGAGAAACACAGGCGGCAAATCTTCGGCTGGCGATTCAACAACAAGACCCGCAGCATTCCAAGAAATAAGACCTTGCGCATCGTGCTGCTTTCACCCGCGCGCGTGCATTGGAGCATTGACGAATGGAAGACTCCGCACGACACCGATACTCGCGACACTGGACTCGGGATCTACACTCTCGACTTGCCGACAGCATCGCTGCCCGCCGGAGGCCAGGCAGTTTTCACATTTTTCTGGCCGATTGAGAATCGCTGGGAAGGAACAGACTACCGGGTGAGGGTGGAATAGGAATTTAATTTTCGCAGCTGCTGTAGCAGAGTTCGACCACGGTGCAATCGTCGCTCAGCGGATTGCCGGCGCAGAATTCGGTGACCGCGGAGAAGATTCCTTCCAGTGTGGGTGATTTTGCAGCCGCCGCTTCCAGGCGGAAGTCCTCGAAAAAATCTCCAGTCATATTCTCTGCTTCCGTCACTCCATCGGTCACGAGGATGAAGCGGTCGCCCGACTTCATCTGACAGGTGGCGCTCTCAAACGTCGCATCCGGCAGCAATCCCACCGGCACGTTGCCATGGGGAGGACGCATCACTTCGCTGCCGCAGACCAGGAGCGGAGGCACGTGGCCGCAATTTACATACTCGAGTTCGCCATCTCGCCGCAGCCGAGCCAGCAGCACCGTGGCGTACTTCTCGCCCACGAGCTTATCGGTGAAGTAGCGGTTCACCGCTGAGATCACTTCCAACAACGGCATACCTGCGAGGAGATGCGAGAAGATCATGCCCTGCAAGGTCGAAGCCAGAATCGCGGCAGGAACTCCTTTACCGCTCACGTCGGCCAGAACGACAGCCAAACCATCTTTGGTGTGGAGGGCGTCAAAGAAATCGCCTCCAATTTCCTTGCAAGGCAGGTTGCGCCCTCGCAGACGCGCAAAAGGAACTTCCGGTATCTTCACCTGCATGAGCCGCTGCTGAATGCCGGCAGCGATGCTCAACTCCTGCTGGTAACGGCGGGACTCTTCTTCCGCTTGAACCAGGCGCGCATTCTCGATTAGCGACGCCGCTTCTGTCGCGATCGCATGCAGAATGTCCTGGCTCACGCCGCTGATATCGCGCGAAGCGAAGCGCGAATCGACGTAGAGAACGCCCATGGCTTGCGCAGATCCTCCGCCTGGAACCGGGGTTTGCGCGTCGCGCGAGGCGTGCACCTGCAGTTTGCGGAGCGGAATGCATACGACCGTACGCAGGTCATAGGCAACAATACTTTGTCGTCCTGCGAGGTCGAGCGACTGGCTGGTATCGGTGAGCAGGAATTCCGAGTTCGACCGCATCGATTCTTCCAAAATCGAATGCGAGATGGTTTTGTCGTCGAGCAGAGGCTCTTTCTTGGCGTTGCGGCCGGCAGCCAGTCGGAGCTTCCCTTCTTCATCTTTGAGGAAGACGTAGGCACGTTCGGCTCGCGTCAGTTGCAGGGTGACGTCGAGCATAGTGACCAGGATTTCGTCGAGCACTCCCGCGGTATTAAGCTTGCGGGCAGCTTCCAGAAACAGACGAAGGGTCTCGAGTTCGGTTGTTTCTGGCTTGATGCCGATGCCGGAAATCTGGCTGAGGAATTCGCGTGCGGTGTTCGATGTCGCATGCGCGGGATTAAACAGCACGTACGCCGAATCGCGCGCGCCGAATTCCATCCGGTCGCCGCGCTCCAACTTTTGCTTCTGGATCCGCTCGCCGTTGATGAAGGTTCCGTGTTTACTGCCCAGATCAACGAGGAAGAACTCCATTCCCTCTTGCATGATTTGGGCGTGGTCGCGCGAGACTCGCGGGTCGGCAATGACGAGATCTTTATCTACTTTTCGCCCCACCGTGAAGGGAGTGCGATTCAGGACGATATTCTTCTGCTCGCTCCCCTGCACAAACACAAGGGCGGGAAAAACTCCGGAGGTGGAGCTGTGGCTGTGGCTGCCTAGGGTGTTAAGGGCCATGCAATGGTTGCCGGAAGCACAGTCCGCTCGCTTCCGTTGGGTACTCTTGCTCAAACAGGTTACTCTGACGCTGCGCTCTCTCGCAAGCCGCGCCTGGTTTCACAAAGGGTTCATGCTACAACTGGTTAGGCCACTTTTCTCAATGCGATGGCGGATGGCAGCTGCGACGGCAATTGGAGTGACAAGCGGCGTGTTTTGCTGGTTCCTGATGGTGCACTTCCATCAGGACGCCGCCGACCTCCGATGGGCCCTTCGCCTCGCCAGCCGGTTCCTGGCTCATCAGGAGCTTTACGACACACCCCTGCAACAGTATCCGTTCGTCACAGCCTTGTTCGCTTTTCCATTTCTTTGGCTCAAGCCGGAGGTGGCGGCCGGGATTTTCTGGGGAGTCAGTTCGTTCCTCCTGGCTCTTGGGCTGACGCGCGATGGATATCGGAAACTCCTGATTTTTCTGGCTTACCCGTACTGGGCCGGGATTCTGACGGTGCAGTGGTCGCCGCTGATTGCCGCGAGCGCCTTCTTTCCGTTGCTTCTGCCGGTGACGATGGCAAAACCTCAGGTAGGACTGCCGGTTTTTTTGACTCGCTTCAGCGTCCGGGGGACAGTGGCGTGTGTTGTTGTCGGAATCGTCAGCCTGGCTCTGCTGCCAAGCTGGCCCATGCAATGGTTGCGGCACGGAGCGCCGAACTACCCCCATTTCTTCCCCTTGCTGGTTTTACCGGGACCTCTTCTTTTGCTGGCGCTGCTGCGTTACCGCGACCGTGATGCACTGTTGTTATTTATCTCTGCCGCATTGCCGCAACGCTGGTTTTTTGACAGCTTCATTCTCTGGCTAATACCGCAATCGCGGCGGGAGATCGTGTGGACGGTTTTCTTCAGCTGGGGAGCTGGAATCTGGCGGTGGTACTACTTCCCACACAGCTTCACCGAAGTCGGCCGCTGGACCGTGGTCTTCTTCTACTTACCCATGTTGGCGGTGGTGCTGTTGCGCAAGGCAGGTTCCGGTGCGTTGCAGAAAACGGATCTTCCTGCCAGCACCAGTGCCAACACAAGCACCGGAATCGCCAATGTCGTGTAGAGAGGTGCGGCCCATGCCTTCTGCACGTGGGCAGGCGGCAAGAGTAACAAGCTGATCGCGAGAGCGGATGCCGCCAGCCACGGCCACACTATTGATACTGTCGTGATCGTCACGAGAAATCTTCGCAGGCTCGAACCGCTCCACAACCCACGGATTGATCGCATGACAACCATGAGCACCGGGATCAGGAGAAGCTGGTTATACGGCGCAAACATTGGGATCACGACCAGTGTGGTGGCCATCACCAGAGCGACCGACCAATGAAATTCCGCGGTTTGCTCGGAGTTGTTCCGAACTTTCCAGAGCAGCACGAGTGCTGCAAGCACGATCGCCGCCGACATGGCTCTCCCAAAAAGTGGTGTCAGCATAACGTCCAGCACAGAGCGCCCGCCTCCGGTGTATTGGTAATAAGCCGCTGTAGCCTTGCGGAACTCGCCAATCCATCCCGGAAGCAACAGTTCTGCGCCCAAAACTAATGCGGTCATGGAAGCGATGAAACTCCAGAACAACCGCTGCCTCTCGTTCCATCTTCCGAGGACCCAGATGCCCAGCCAAACAATGATCAGGAAAACAAGCTGAGGCTTAATGCTAGCTATTGCCAACAGCACGCCTGCCGCCAAGAGATTTCTCCGTGTGACGGCATAAAGAGCCGCAGCAAGCAGCACGCATACCAGCAATGTCAGTTGCTGCAACTTGAATCCTTGAATCGCTGGAAAACACCCGAGCACGAGAACAATGGTGGTGATCTTCGCACCGACAGAAACATTCCAACGGAGGGCTCGAAACCAAAGCAGAACAGAAGCTGCAGTCGCTGTGATCAGCAACCAAGTAAATTCGTGATGAACCGCATGGAACGGAGCCCGAACGAGGGGGGCAAGCACAAAGACTACATAAAGAGGGTAAGCGAATGCCTGCTGGTCCCTTGGATCATGAGGGCGGGCAGAATCTATCGTCCTTCCGTAGTATCCGATTTGAATCTCGCGCGTGATATCGGCGCCGTAAGGATCGCGCCCGCGCAACAGCAGTTCCCGTGCTCCCAGCCAGCGCGGATAGAGGTCAGAAAGATTGCCGCGGGGCTGCTGCGTTACCAGCGCCTCCGTTTTCTGATGTGGAATCAGAACGCGTTGTACGTACAAGCACATGGATCCGACGAAAATCCCTACCAGAACACCGACTTGTAATCGAGACGGCATCATTTCTGGGGTATAAATTGCGCTGAAGCGGTTTGGGCGCGAATCGGACATGTTACAACTTACGCGACCGGGAGAATATCTGCGCTGTGTGCCTGAGTTAAATCAACCGGAGCCGTCGTTTGTACGGTGCACTCGCACCGTTACCCAACTGAGACGCTGTTTCGTTCTGTGTGTCTCCTCGCCATTTGTAGTTGTGTGGAAGATGCCGCTATAGACGCGGCCAGAGACAGAAGCACCAATGCATACAAATTCTGGTGCATGTAGCGGAGAGTCAGGGCGAGGTACAAGGGGCTCAGAAACATTAGCCCCAGACTGACTTGAAGGGCGGTTCTCACCTTAATCCCGTCATCTTGCAACGCATGCTCGATTGTGAGTAGCAGGGGTAATAGCAGGATGCTGAGGTCCTGATTATACCCGTGGTATCCCACAAGGAACGTAGCGATCATCGACACAGATATGCCGGCGTCCCATACAGCGGGGTTAATCACGTCCGCTGTTTTCCATTGCCTTGCGGCCCACACCAAAAGAGCGAACGACACTATTATCAACGCGAGTTCCAGCCACAGTCGTGCCTCACCCAACCCCGACCATCCCGTGAGAAGACCGCGCAGATTCGGCATGTTTTCAGGAGCAATTACGAACGTGAGTCGCCGGCGGTTGACGTGCCACGCGTAGCGGGGATACTCCAGCAGTTCCTTCCAGCCCACCAGCGCTAACGAGACGGCTATTTCGGAAGATGCGCTCAGAACCACGCCGACAAGAGCGCGCCACTGTCGCTTAAGTAGCAGAATGAAGGCGAAAGGCAGCACCAGGTGGAACTTGAACAAGCCAAGGCCGAGATAGATCCCGGCTCGCATCGCCTGTCGCCGCCGAAAAGCCGCGTAACTCAGGCAATACAAGACCATGAGAAGGATGGAGTCCTGGCCCTGCATAAGAGCGTAAGCCACTGGAAAGAACGCAAGAGGAATTAGAAGAAGCGGTCCCGCAAACTGTGAAGCGAGGGTCGGTACCCAAGGACGGATTACATGAATGGCAACCGCCAAGAGGCCAAGGTTCACCAGAAACCAGAGGGAATAGGCGGGCAGATACGGCAGGTGAGTGAATGGCACGTACAGGAGCGCTTCAAAGGGGGGGTGGTTGTACGGGAGGGGATCTTCTAAAGGGAATTCCGGAGATACGAACTCTCGTTGCGTCGTTAACTGCACGTCGTCGTTGTAGAGAATATGCGCCTGGCCGCGGCGGATCATGAGTCCGGCCGTATAAAATATCCTGAAATCGGGCAGTCCTGCGGTGACTTGATGCCGCGCCATCCAAAAAACCAACAAATGCAGGCAAATCATTCCGATGGAAAAGGCCGATGTGGCGAGGCGAAACCTGCGCAAATTCAGCATGGGGAGCGCCGTCGATTCTATCCTCATATCGCTTCCGGGTGAAGCGTCGGGATAATCCATTTGGCGACCACCGGATCCTATTACCAATGTTTACCCTCGGAGTGCAAGAATTTGTCATTTTTGACCGAGATGCAGGTTATGATTACTTTAGTCGAGTGTCGGGGACCATCAAGAAGGTCCTAACCCGGACTCCCCAAAATCCCCCTACTATCCCGGGTCAGCGGAGGAAAAACAATGTTCAGAAACTTTGTGCATACATTATGGTGCGATGAACAAGGCCAGGATATCGCCGAGTACGCCGTCATGCTGGCTGTAATTCTGGTGATTGTCGTCGGGACCATTCGTCTCATTGGCTCGAACGCCAACAACGTGTTTTCCAACGTAGCCAGCTCAATGCAGTGACCGATTTCTTCTCTTTTCGGGTGCTGGAGCTGGGTAGTATCGCTGTAATCAGTTGAAGGAAAGGGCATGAATCGCACACGCTTAATGATGATCGGGGTTCTGGCATTGGCGCTGGGTCTCCTGGCTGCCACGTACGTCTACAAGAACCTGCAAGGTAAGAGCGGCGGAAGCGACTCCGGCGTAGAAGTAATGGTGGCAGCGAACGATCTCCAGGTCGGCGCCCGGGTGGAAGATCATGACATCAAAGTCATAAAAATTCCGGGCGCGGACCTTCCGCCAGGAGCGCCACGCCGCAAGTCTGATGTGCTAGGTCATGGCGTAATTGTTCCGATATCAAAGGGGGAGTTTATCCTTCCGAATCGTCTTGCGGCCGAAAACGCCGGGGCGGGTCTTCCTTCCCTGATTCCTCCGGGGATGCGCGCAGTTTCCGTCCGAGTCAATGAAGTCGTATCGGTTGCCGGATTCGTCACGCCGGGGACGCGTGTGGATGTGTTGTTGACCGGAGCACCAAATGGTGCAGGCGATCAGCAGACAACCACGGTTTTACAGAACGTAGCGGTCCTCGCATCCGGTAAAACGCTGGAGAGAACATCGACCGGCGAGGCCCTGAACGCAGCCGTGATCACCCTCCTGGTTACGCCGGAAGATGCTCAACGTTTGACTCTCGCCAGCACCGAAGGCCATATCCAGCTTGCGCTGCGTAATCCTCTCGACATCAAGCAAGATGAAGTACCCTCGGCCAGTTCGCGTGGTTTATACAAGAACATGCCCGCTCCCGCGGCCGAACATCCGGTGGTGCGTCACATCACGACGGCGAAAGTTACGCCACCTCCGCCGCCGAACCCCGGCATGACCATCGAGGTTTATCAAGGCGATAAAAAGCCCGATCAAATTAAATGCAGCGACGAGGGTTGCGAGACCAAGTGACGGCCACGGGTTCGAATGTGCAATTTAGGCTCTTTCATGCTGGCGAGCTTCCTCACAGGGAGAACAATCTGAAAATGAATGTTCGCAAGTCTTTGGTCGGAGCACTGCTGCTCGCGGCGCTGGTCATTCCCGCGTTCCCCGAGGTTCAGCAACAGTCCGATACCCCGGCGCAGCCCCAGAATCAGGTCCCATCCGACACTCCCACTGCCAATCTCCCGGCCCAGTCTCAGGCCACTCAAGGATCAGCGCCTATGCGTGTAATGGTAGGCAAATCGATGCTGATCAATACCACGGAACGTTTAAAGCGAATTTCCGTTACCGATCCTGCCATTGCTTTCGCGCAACCGATTACGCCCACACAGATTCTCATTCACGGCAAAGCCCCCGGCGAGGTGTCGCTGCTCATCTGGGATGAGCTGGAGCGCTCGCGCAGTTTCGATTTGCGCGTCGATGTCGACGTCAGCGCGTGCGCGGAAGAAGAGCGCCGGGTTTTCCCGGACGAGCAGATTACGGTGACCCCATCGCGCGCCGCGATCGTTCTCTCTGGTCACGTCTCGACGGAGGATGTGGCCAAGCGCGCCGGTGAGCTTGCTAGCGCGTATTCACCCAAAGTCGTTAACGTTCTGACATTTGGCCCTGTCGGTGCTCAGGAAGTTCTCTTGCAAGTGAAGTTTGCGGAAGTCGACCGTACCGCTCTGACGCAGTTGGGGGTGAACTTCATCTCCACTGGTGCGGCGAACACGATCGGCACAGTCGGCACCGGACAATTCGGTGGGTTCGGACCGCAAACGCTCACCCCTGGCGGATCGAACTCAACTGGCACATCCGGGACCAGCTCCACGACGGTCACGAATCTGCTAAACCTTTTTGTTTTCCGGCCAGACATCAACCTTGGCGCCACGATCGAAGCTCTTCAAACCAAGAACCTGTTGCAGATTCTCGCCGAGCCCAACCTGATCGCCGTAAATGGCAAAGAAGCAAGTTTTCTGGCGGGTGGCCAATTCCCTTTCCCCCTCGTGCAGCCTGGAAACGGTTTTACGGCGGTCACGATCTCGTTCAAGGAATTCGGGGTACGCCTGCAATTCGTACCGGTAATCATGCCGAACGGAAACATCCATTTGAAAGTGGCGCCAGAAGTCAGCACGCTTGACTTCGCAAACGCTCTGGTCATTTCAGGTTTTACCGTTCCGGCCTTGAGCACCCGCAAGGCTGAAACCGAATTTGAGGTACAGGACGGACAGAGCTTTGTGATTGCAGGATTGATGGATAACCGTGTCACGGACATCTATAACAAGATTCCCGGGCTGGGCGACATCCCGATTTTGGGGAATTTTTTCCGCAGCAAGAGCTTACAGAAATCCAATTCCGAATTGATGGTGTTGTGCACGGTGAAGCGCGTGTCGCCGAACTCCGAACAACCAACGGGCCCGAAGATGGTCCGGCCGTTACTGGATAACAGCAGTTTCGATAAACAGATCAAGTAGCAGGCGTTTCACCCAGTTTTCATTCGAGAAGTTTGCGAAACGTAGAGCAGGAACATGCCAGAGCTTTCGGTTGTCATCGTCGCCACGGATAACGAACAGCGGGCGCTGCTGCAAGTACTCGTGGATGGTACGACGGTGGCACGGACCGCCCACACCTGCGCAAGTTTCCCGGTGGGGGCTGCGGATCCTATCACACGCCGGGTGCGTGCCGCCAATCCGGATGTCACTCTGGTCGACATTCCCGCTGACAATCCCACCCAGGCGTTGCGCGCCATTGAGTTCCTGCACCAGGAGATGCCCGATGCCGCGCTTTTTGCCATCGGCACCCTCACCCAGCCACAAGTGATCGTGAACGCCATGCGGGCCGGTGCGCGTGAATTTATCGAACGCCCCACGACTACGACTGACTTACTCGAAGCCTTCGTTCGTCTTACTACGGCGCAACGCCGCGGACAACAGGAGGGCCTGCGCGGCAAAGTATTTTCCGTCATCAATGCGAAGGGCGGAAACGGTGCGACTACCGTCGCTGTGAATCTGGCGTTGGCTTTACATTCGGCGTATGGGAAGACCGCTCTGGTAGATCTGGCGCCGCTTGGACACGCGGCGTTGCACATGAATTTGAAGCCTGTCTTCAATGTGACGGACGCAACGCGCAACCTCCACCGCATGGACAGTCAACTGCTCGAAAGTTTCATGACGCGGCATAGTGGCGGACTCCAGTTGCTGGCTGGAACCAACGTACCTGCCGCGGTGGATCCGTCGACCGCCGAATTCGTGCGCTTGTTCGACATGATGGTCACACACTACCGTTACGTGGTGGTGGACGCATCCTCGCGTTTCGACGCTGCGAGCCGGCTCATTGCCAGTCTTTCGGAGACGGTTCTGCTGGTCGCGTGCAGCGATGTAGCTTCGCTATGGAGTGCAGCTCGGGTTCATCAATACCTGGGTGAAAGCGGCAGCCGCGATCGGGTTCGCCTGGTCCTTAACCGCTATCGCAAGGTCCCCGGCTTTAGTGAGTCGGACGCCGAAGCCGCGGTTGGAGCTAAACTTCTCTGGAGGGTGCCCAACCAGTATTTCGCCGTATCGAGTGCGATCGACCGTGGGACACCGGTGATGGATCAGCGAAATTCTGAGATCGCGCGCTGTTTCGCCGGCCTGGCACAGGAATTGACGCGAAACGACGTTGATGTGAAGCGAACCGCGTGGTCGTTGTTCAAGTCAGTTTAGGGTAGAAGTATATGGCGAACCTTCAATCGTTCGAGCGCACCGATTACCAGCAAGTGAAGGCGGATCTGCATCGCAAGATCCTTGACCGCCTCGACCTGGAAAAACTGGGTAAGACTTCGGGCGACTCGGCTCGCGACGAAGTTCTGGTGGTCATCCGCAATGCGGTGAACGCTGAAGTCGTTCCCCTCAGTTTCGCGGAACGCGAGCGGCTTTCGCGCGAGATCCTCGATGAGATTTTTGGCTTGGGTCCTCTGGAGCAACTCCTCAAGGACGCGGCCATCTCCGACATCCTGGTCAATCGTTTCGACCGGGTGTACGTGGAGAAGGCCGGCAAACTCGAACTGACGCCGCTGTCATTCAAAGACAACACGCACTTGATGCAGATTATTGAGCGCATCGTCTCGCGGGTAGGCCGGCGCGTTGATGAATCCTCTCCGATGGTTGACGCCCGCCTGGCAGACGGATCGCGCGTGAATGCGATCATTCCGCCGCTCGCTCTCGACGGGCCCTGCCTGTCGATTCGTCGTTTCGGCCGCGAACCCGTGACGGCCCGCCAGATGATCGAGAATCACACCTTGACCGAGCCCATGCTGGAACTGCTTTCAGCGATGGTCAAAGGTCGCCTGAACATTCTCGTCTCAGGCGGCACGGGCGCGGGCAAAACCAGTCTGCTGAATGTCCTTTCGGGATACATTCCGAATTACGAGCGCATCGTTACAATCGAGGACGCAGCCGAATTGCAACTGAAGCAGGAAAACATCGTTCGGCTGGAGACTCGCCCGCCGAACATCGAAGGCAAGGGCGCGGTGCGGCAGCGGCAACTCGTGATCAATAGCCTGCGTATGCGTCCCGATCGCATCGTGGTCGGCGAGGTGCGCGGCGAGGAAGCTTTCGACATGTTGCAGGCGATGAATACGGGCCATGAAGGATCTCTGACTACCGTCCACGCCAACTCGCCCCGCGACGCGATGGCTCGTATCGAGAACATGGTCTCGATGGCGAACCTCAACATTCCCGAGCGCGCCGTCCGGCAACAGATCGCTTCCGCCGTTCATGCTGTCATTCAGATTGCGCGTCTCTCTGACGGCACGCGCAAGGTCGTTACGATTTCCGAAATCACCGGGATGTCTAACGAGTCTATCGGCATGCAGGATATTTTCCAGTTCGAGCGCAGCGGCATCGACGAGAGCGGGAAGGTGCGGGGTACGTTCCGCGCCAGCGGCGTGCATCCCCAATTTGCCGATCGCCTGGCGACAGCCGGGGCCCGATTGCGGCCGGCGCTTTTCGAATCGAGGGCAGAGGTTTAGAAAAAAGATATGTCTCCGTTGCTGATTGCGTTTCTCGTAATGATCCTTGTCGCAGGCGCTTTTTTCGCGCTCGTTTCAGTGTTCGACCAGCGCAACGCGCGTGCCCGCCTGATCAAGGAACGCCTGACCAATGAACGGAAAGCCCCCGAGCGTGCTCCTGAAGACGAACTTGCGCTTTTGCGCGACGAGCAATTCAGCGAAATACCAGCCCTCGATAGCCTGCTGCGGCGTTCGTCCCGGGTGTCCGACCTGCAGAAAATGTTGGCTCAGGCGGGCATGGACATGCGCGCAGGTAACTTCCTGGGCTTCTCGGCGCTTGCGGGAGTGGCGGGAGCGCTGATCACGTATGTCCTTGCCAAGCGAGCCGAGGTTGCCTGGTTCGGGTTGATCGTCGGCTTTATTCTGCCGTACGCCTACGTTTCATTCCAGCGAACCAAACGCTTCGCCAAATTCGAAGAACTGTTTCCAGAAGCGATCGATACGCTGGCTCGCGCGGTGCGTGCCGGACATGCCTTTACCACCGCGCTGGAGATGATCACCAATGAGGTCGCAGAACCGATCGCTGGAGAGTTCCGGCAACTCTACGAAGAACAGAAGTTCGGCATGCCGGTACGCGACGCGCTTATGAATCTCACTGACCGCGTGCCCCTGGTCGACGTCAAGTTCTTCGTTACCGCGGTGATGTTACAGCGCGAGACCGGCGGCAACCTGGCGGAGATTCTCGACAACTTGTCGTATGTAATACGAGAGCGCTTCAAGATTCAACGCCAAGTGCGGGTCTATACGGCGCAAGGCCGACTGACCATGGCCTTGCTGATGGGGATGCCGCCGATCATCGTCATCGTCATGATGCTGCTCAATCCCAGCTTCATTCATCCTTTGTTTGCCGATCCGATTGGCCACACGCTGCTGGTCGCAGGCATCGCTCTGCAGACGATTGGATATTTCGTGATCCGGAAGATCATACGGATTCAGGTTTAGCTATGCCTCTGGTTTTAGTTATCGTCGTGTTTCTCACCGTCGTGCTGGCGGTGTTTGCGTTTGGCGCCGCCGCTCTGTCGCCGGGGTCCGTCCTGGGTGCACGGTTACGCGCTCTCGGTGGACAACAAGCCCAGCCGGTGGAGAACAAGCCTGCGATCCGGGATCGCATCGAGCAGGCTCTGGAACCAATCAGTAAAGCGATTCCGCTTTCCCCAGCCGATGTTTCGCGCACGCGGCGATGGCTGATTCAAGCTGGCTTCCGCGACGCCATGGACGTGAACTACTACTTCGGGGCTCGCGTGCTAATGGGCGCCGTCGGATTCCTATTGGTTGCGGCTCTTTCCGGCTTCAACAACGTTCCTCTTCTGATCGGCGTCACGGCCCTGGGGTTTATCCTTCCCCGTTTCATCCTCAAGCGCATGATCAAAGACCGGCAGAATCGCATCCGGCTGGGACTTCCCGACGCTCTCGACCTGACGGTAATCTGCGTCGAAGCCGGGCTCGCGCTCGATCAGGCTTTGAATCGGGTCGGCCAGGATTTGCACCACGCCCACGCCGATCTCAGCGACGAATTCCACCTCGTAAACCTGGAAATGCGGGCCGGCAAACCCCGCGCCGAAGCCCTCCGTAATCTTGTCGAACGCACTGGTGTTGACGATATCCGCTCTCTAGTTGGTACACTCATACAAACTGACCGCTTCGGTACCAGCGTGGCTCAAGCGCTCCGGGTGCATTCCGACTCCCTCCGCACGGAACGCAGGCAGCGGGCCGAGGAACAAGCAGCAAAAACCACGATTAAGATGGTTCCCCCACTGGTGATTTTTGTTCTGCCGTCGATCATCTTCGTCACAATTGGACCGGCTGTGATTGAGTTGATTCGGCAACTAGGGCCTACAGCAGGCCGCTAAGAAACCGCGCAGAACGGCGGAACATGGGGCTTCATGGGGTTCTTTCCCGCGCCACGAAAAGCGTTCAATCGCACGCGTGAGGCATATTTGGCCACCTCTTTGGCGCTGGCCGATACGCACTGGACGCGTCTGCGGGGCTTGCTTGGGCTTAAGGCTGATGACTTCCGTAATGGCTCAGGGCTATGGATTGTGCCCTGTCATGGCGTTCATACTTTAGGAATGGGGTTCCCGATAGACGTCGTCTATTTGGATGGAGCGATGAAGGTGATTCACATCCAGTCGAACTTACGGCCGTGGCGCTTCGCTCCGGTGCGCCGGCAGGCTACTTCTGTGCTGGAACTGCCGAGCCAGATTACCGCTCAAACGGGAACTCAAATCGGCGATACAATTGAAATCAATCTGGCCGAGGATCCACCCATAACTCCAGCGTGAACCCAGTCCTCCAACTCGAAGAAGAGGTCGTACGCGTGCCTGAGCACAACGAGCCACGCCTGCTCGTGGACTGGACGTCGCGCTGGCAGGAGTTTCTCGGCTCAATTAAGCCTGCCCTTTCTCGCTCGCAAGCGCGGCTCGCCGGTGAAGCCCCCTTCGGGTTAATTCCTTTACGAATCATGATTCCCTCCTATGTCGTGGAGGCATTTCTGATCCTGGCCGCGATTTTCATTCAGATCAAGGTTGCGGAGCTGCAGCCACACGTGATCCCGCGGATATCGAAGCACGACGTGATCTATTACAGTGGGGATGAACTTCCCCGAACGGAAGACCTGGGAGGCGCAGAGTCTGGAAAGGCGGGCCGCGCTGGCGGCGACGAAGCGGTTCACCGCACACAGACCATCAAGGTGGCGCGTGGCGGCTCGCTCGTTCCGAAAGTAGTGGACGCGCCCAACCTGAAACTGCCACCGTCGCAAGTCGCAGTGGCAAACTTGCTGGCCATCCGGCCCGATCCCGGGCCGCCGCCGGTCGAAGGAATGCGTTCAGCGCGTTCGGTGCCCAACCTGGCAGCCGCCATCGTTGCGCCATCACCGAATGTCATTCACGACTTCACACGGAATGGGGTTGCGCTGAATTCTGTGATTGCGCCCGCTCCGAGCGTCGCCCGCGATCGGCAAACCGTTGCGCCTACACTCAGCACTACTCTGATTCCTCCTGCTCCGACAGTGTCGAACGACCACACGTTGGTTGCGCCTGCCCTGGCTCCGACCGTGATTGCACCCGCACCACGGGCTTCCCGCGATCCATTTCGAGCTGTGCCATCTTTAAATTCGTCGGTGGTCGCACCTGCGCCAACCGTCACGGGCGGTCGGACACGAGCGACCCAGACCTTGGCCGGTAATGTGATTCCTCCAACACCGGGAGCGCCCACTCGCGAGTTAAGCAGCGCTCCGGTACAGATGACCAGTACGGCCGTCGTTCCTCCGCCGGTGACGGCGCCCGAGCGCTCCAGTTCGCGTAACGCAAAGCTGAGTTTGCCCGCTCCCGCGATTGTTGCTCCGCCACCCTCGGCGGACATCTCAGGCGACATGCGGCGCCTTGCCAGCGGTAGCGTGCAGGACCCGTCGCAAAACGTGGTTCCTCCGCCGCCTTCCCAAGCAGGCAGTGGGTCCTTCATGAGCAGCCTGATCGGCAAGATCTTCGGCGCCAGCGAAGTTGTGCCGCCTCCGCCTGCGGTGAATAGCAGCAGCACAAACAGCGCTGCTTCACACTCACTGGGCGGTTCCGTTGTCCCCCCTCCGCCATCGGTTGCGAGCAACAGTACAGGGGGGAATCCGAGCGGGAATCGCAAAGCTATGGGTTCAGCGCTTGGCTCCAACGTCGTGGCTCCTCCTCCATCCGTCGGAGCCTCTGGCGGAACGGGGACGGGCCTTCGCGCATCGGCACCAGTACTTGGAGCTCCGAGCGTAGTTCCACCTCCGCCTTCGGTTCCAAGTCAGGGTGGCGGTGCAGGAACGCTTGCAGGCGGCGCAGGAACTCCGGCAGGAACGCTGCTGGCTAGCAATGTTGTTCCACCTCCGCCATCTGTCAGTGGAGGGGCGAATACGGCTGGCTCTGGAACAGGCCGAAAGGGAGTTGGATTAGGAGCACCGATGAACGCTGGCGCTCCGACTGCCCCTGCCGCCGCTGGGGGTAGTGGGGAAAAAGCTGGGGAGGTTCTCTCCACCCAGCCCGGCTTCAAAGTCGGACTACCCACAACCGCAAGCACCGGCGCGCTGGCGATGTCGCCTGCTGGAGGCGATAAGTTGGGTTTGGGAGGGGCGCAGGGTGGGACCGGCATTGGCCGTGGCAGTGGTCCCGGAAGCGCCATGAACAGTTCCGGGACGGGGGCTGGATCGACTGGATCACTGCGCGGATCTGATCCGAATTCAAATGGTGGGATTTCTCCCGCACCCGGCCCTGGGGGCGCGGGTCACATCGCATCCGGAAACCCTCCCGTTCCGGGCGTCGATATCAGCGGCGGCAGCAGCGTCATCACCTTGCCTAGTTTCGGCACCGACCCAGCAGGTAGCGACCCCAGTTCGCCCAGCCATTCATCCTCGGGCAAGCACAACCAGACGCTAGGTGTAACCGTAGTGGCTACTGCTAATTCCGGCGGAGCTTTCGAGCCTTACAAGAACCTTTTGCGTGGCGAAAAATACACCACCTACGTAGATACCTCGCTCGGAACTGCGGTGATGGAATTCGCGGATGAGGCGGCATCAAGCCATGCGTTCGGGGGCGCCCTGAGCGCACCTGTTGGCATCCGAACGGATTTGCCCGACGGACTTCCCCATCGCCGGATGGTGGTTGCATGCACGCTGGATGCGTTTGGAAATCTCAGGAATGTGCGAGTGCTAGAAGCTGGTCCAGCCACAATGACGGCGAAGGTCCTATCTGCCTTGCATGCGTGGAAGTTCCAACCTGCGATGAGAAATAGCCAGCCCGTCGAAGTTACCGCTATTCTCGGCTTCGGCATCGACACCAACGACCGGTTTTGACGCAGGGTACTTCACTCGCGTGCGCGAAAAGCGCCATTTGATTATTCGCACATTCATTGACTTGGGTTAACTCTCCCCCTAAGATGGCAGCCCAATGATCGGCCAGACCATCTCGCACTATCGCATTCTCGAAAAGCTGGGCGGCGGCGGGATGGGCGTGGTGTACAAGGCGGAAGATACCGATCTTGGCCGATTCGTTGCACTGAAATTCCTTCCTGACGATGTCGCCCACGACGCGCAGGCCCTGGAACGTTTTCGGCGCGAGGCACGCGCTGCCTCCGCGCTGAATCATCCCAACATCTGCACCATCTACGAAATCGGGAAGCACGACGGCAAGTTCTTCCTCGTGATGGAGTTGCTCGAGGGCAGGACGCTGCGCGACGCGATTCTGGGAAGGCCATTGCCTACTGATCGCCTGCTGGCAATCGCGATTGAAATCGCAGACGGGCTGGATGCCGCGCACGCTAAGGCGATCACTCATCGCGACATCAAGCCGGGCAACATCTTTGTCACCGAGCGTGGACACGCGAAGATTCTCGACTTCGGCCTCGCCAAGGTTGCATCCGAAGCGCACACCTCTGCGACGTCTCTGGGAGTGGCTCCGACTGTGATGAGCGAAGTGCATCTGACGAGCCCGGGAACCGCATTGGGCACGATCGCCTATATGTCGCCGGAGCAAGCGTCTGGGGAAGAGCTCGACGCGCGCACTGATCTGTTCTCTTTCGGAGCGGTGCTCTATGAGATGGCCACCGGGCATCCTGCATTCTCTGGAAATACAACCGCCAAGGTCTTTGATGGCATTCTCAACCGGGCGCCGGTCGCGCCTGTTCGCTTGAACCCTGCCTTGCCTCCGAAGCTGGAAGAGATCATTAATAAAGCGCTGGAGAAAGACCGCAAGCTGCGCTATCAGAGCGCGGCGGAGGTGGCGGTGGACTTACGCAGATTGCAGCGGGAGATTGAGTCAGGACGAAGCACGATCGTGTCGGGGTCTTCTACCTCGGCTTCTTCATTTGCTACTCCGACTGCGGCTGCGGAACCATCTGCGAAGGTCACCAAGTCTCGCGGGAAATGGACAGCTCTCAGTGCCTTAATGGCCTTGGTGGTTTTGTTTCTCGCCTACACGTTCCGGCCGACGCTCCCGCCGCCCAAGATCACGGGCTACACTCAGCTTACACACGATGGCCTGCCCAAAGTGTTCGCCGGGCAGGTCGTTGCCAACGTTCAAACCGATGGATCGCGGATCTTTTTCGAAGAAAATGTTGGTAACCGCTACGTTGTGGCCCAAGTCTCGGTAACGGGCGGAGACACCGTCCCCATGCCGATCCCGCTTCCCAATGTGGGGCTCGATACGATTTCTCCGGACCGTTCTGAATTATTGGTTAGCAGCTTCACCGGCTTGGAGGCAATCCAGCCGATGTGGATCGTGCCTGCTCTCGGCGGATCGCCGCGGCGGTTCGTGGAGCGGCCAGGCAGTGATGGCGCCTGGATGCCCAACGGCAATCGCCTCCTGTGCCGGGGCAATGAATTAATCGAAGTAACCAGCAACGGAGAGGAAAAGAAACTGGCTTCCCTGTCGTCCGAATATTACGTTTACTGGCCACGATGGTCCCCGGACGGGAAGGTTCTGCGTTTCACTACGAATTCTCCATTCGGCGACAAAATTTGGGAGATGGCTCCGGACGGAACGAATCTGCACCAGTTGCTCCCAGGTTGGAATGAAGCAAAAGAACCTGGCGCTGGAGAGTGGACACATGACGGAAGATTCTTCATTTTTCGTGCTAACGATAAAGGTCGCACAGATCTTTGGGCCATCCGCGAAAAAGGAGACCTCTGGCACAAGATCGACCATCGCCCCGTGCGTCTTACTAGCGGTCCCCTGAGCGTCGAAGGACCTAGTCCAAGCGTGGACAGCAAAAGGATATTCACCATTGGATCTCAGCCGCGTTCTGAAGTCGTTCGCTATGACGCCAAAGCTGGGCAATTCGTTCCCTTTCTAGGCGGCATTTCGGCGGGATACGTCGGTTTCTCGCGCGATGGAAAGTGGGTCGCCTATGTCACTTGGCCGGACGGCAGCTTGTGGCGTTCGCGCATCGACGGCAGCGAGAAGCTCCAACTTACAACGTCGCCGACGCTGGTTGAGTTCGCGGATTGGTCTCCCGACGGCACACAACTCGCTTACACGGCGGTGCTCCCTGGTCAAAAGGAACATGTATTCGTGGTAGCGGTTTCGACAGGCGAGTCACGGCCGATTGCTGGCGGCGATTTCAGCATGCGAAATGGCGGATGGACTCCCGACGGCAACGCACTGCTCTATTTTGCTTTGAAAACAGCCGAAAAATACACGATTTCGTTTGTGGATCTTAAGACCATGAAGACGACCGATATCCCATCATCGGAAGCGTCGCTGGGAGCGACCCTTTCGCCGGATGGACGCTACATTGCCGCTGCCCCTGTCGACGGCCAGAAGCTGATGATCTACGATGTTGCCGCCCAGAAGTGGTCCGAGTTGGCAAAGCAGAACGTGAATGCAATTGTTTGGTCGTCCGACAGCCAGTACGTCTATTTCGATACCCAGTCCAACGCTGATCCCGCCGTTTACCGCGTCCGCATTTCCGACCACAAACTGGAGACGGTCGCCAGCCTGAAGAATCTTCGCCGCGTCATTCTGCCCTTCTGGGCGTGGATGGGGCTCACTCCGGACGGGTCTCCGCTTCTGATGCGCGACACGGGAACGCAGGAGGTGTATGCGCTCGATTTCGAGGAACAGTAAAAAGGCGCAAAGCGAATCCGCTCGTGCCCGGACACAATACGGAACGACATTATTGGCCGCAGAGAACGATCTTAGGATGGAAAAGCGTGCCAGCCACACGAGTGGCGATCGCGATCAGATCGCGCTGGCCGGCGAACACTTTGACTTGCGGGGAGCGGGAGACATCCAGGAGATTCACGGCGCGGCCGGCACGGATGCGAGCGACGGTGGGTTCGTCGGCAGTGACGGATGGGAAGTGCGGAAGGAGTTTGCGCGGATGGATAAAGAATTCTTCGGTCTGCGGAACATACCGCCCTTCCACTCCGCTATCCTTTTCCTCTGGAAAAGGATAACTCCGGTCGGGATGACAGTTTTCGGCCAGCGACTCCATGGTGTGGGCTTCGTTGAGAGAGAATTCGGCAACGCTGGTGCGGCGGAGGGCTTCCAGGTGGCCTCCGCAGCCCAAGGCTTTGCCCATGTCGTGCGCGACGGAACGCATGTACGTGCCAGAGGCGACTCGGGCGCGGAAACGTGCACGGCAGGACTCGGTTTCAAGAATTTCGAATTCCTTTATTTCGACCTCAACCGCCTGCAGCACGACCTCTTTTTGCTTCCGTGCAAGTTTGTAGGCTGGAACGCCATGAATTTTCTTGGCGGAAAAAGGAGGCGGCATTTGCTTAATTACGCCGCGAAAGCGGGTAGCCATGGATTCTACCTCTTCCCTTTTGATGGAGACATCCTGTGGATCGGTGGTGGGCGAGCCCTCGGCATCGTAAGTATCGGTCGCGAATCCGAATCGGATTGTGCCCTCATACGTCTTCTCTGACGCGAGATAGAACTGGGCGAGGCGGGTGAAGTTGCCGGTGACCAGCGGAAGGACGCCGGTGGCCATCGGGTCGAGCGTGCCGAGATGGCCGACGGAGCGCTGGTTCAGAATGCGGCGGACGCGGTTGACGACGTCATGCGAGGTCCATCCGGCAGGCTTGTCGATGATGAGGACGCCGTTCATGAGATCATTTGGTAATTTGGTAATTGTGTAATCGGGCGATTGAACAGCCAACTGGGCAGCGTCGAATGTGCGAATACCGCTACTCGATGACGGCTGATTGTCGTTTTGGTTTTCATTTACGCAATTTCCCGATTACCAAATTACCAAATTCCCCATGCTCCCCATAAAAGACGATCAGCCGCGATACAGCACGCCATTTGTGAATTGGTTCCTGATCGCCCTGAATATTCTGGTTTTCCTCTTTGAACTTCAGCTCAGCAAGGCCGGGCTCAAGAATCTCTTCAACCAGTTTGCGCTCGTGCCGTCGCACATCTGGAATCCGCATTACAACCTGGTGGAGACCATTCTGCCCTTTTTCACTGCGATGTTTCTGCATGAAGGGTGGCAGCATGTACTGGGCAACATGTGGTTTCTCTTTATTTTCGGAGACAACGTGGAAGACCACCTGGGACACTTCAAATATCTCGTGTTTTATTTGCTGGCCGGGTTGTTCGCGGATGCGGCGCAGATTGCCATCTACCCGGCCTCGCATATCGGGATGGTGGGCGCCAGCGGTGCAATCGCGGGCGTTTTAGGAGCATATTTCCTGTTGTATCCGCGGGCGCGTGTGCTGACGTGGTTCTTCGTATTCGTGATGTATCTGCCTGCCTGGATCGTGTTGGGCGAGTGGTTTGTCATTCAGTTCTTCAATGGAGCTGCGGTGCTTTCAATGACGCCCGCTGGAAAAGATGTGGGTGGAGTCGCGTTCTGGGCACACATCGGGGGGTTCGTCGCGGGAATGGTGATGATCAAGATTTTTCCGGAGCGCGCGAGACGGTATCCATACGCCTATCGGTAGTGTTCAAAGTGTTCCGCCTGTTTAAACGTGTGCTGAGGAAGATCCCTCGGCCCGCTGGTAAATGCGCGGGCCTTGGGGATGACCTTTCATCGTAACCAGTTCTATTTTTTGGGGCGGGATTCTGGCGGAACGAGGCCGGCTACGCGGTAGTAAACCACCAGTTGGCCGTAGTGCTCGCCGCAGTGTTCAATGAATCCCCAGGCCATGTCACCGACGCGGACCTGTTGATGAGCGAACGGGTCGACCACAAGGTCGGAGATTCCCTTGTCACCTTTCGCCTTTATGGCAGCGGCGCCATCTGCAAATGACTTCTTCACGAACGCCACGATGTCAGCCTTGGACTTGAATTGATCGCGCTTGGGATCCTCTTCCGCGGGCGGCTTCTGGCCGAGCGTCAGATTGGTGAAGTAGTACAGCGTGCCGGATGCGTGCAGCAGTTGCTCGGCGAAGCTGCGCTGCGAGGGATTGGGCTTGAAGTCGTATTTATCTTCCGGGAAATCTTCCGCCATGGCGGTTAGCTTGCGGCCCACGTCGTTCCAGGAGTCGAGAATGATCTTAGATTCGGGATCAGCAGGTTTAACCGGCGTGTCTTTCTTCGCTTCTTGAGCGTGTACTGGGAGTGCGAAAGCAGCGGCGAACAGGAGTACGGCGCACAGATACTTTTGCATTGCAAGTTTCTCCTTGGGTGAGTTGGCGCGGACATTGTACTCGGGCGGATAGGAAGAGGAAAAGAGAGCCGAGACGCAGGAGTTAGTAGATCGTGGTCTGTGATTCGTAATCATCAGCTAGAGAGTGCCCACCGTGGGTAGGATCTCGAGGGTTTCGACGGTGGCGTTTGGGGGTAGGAGGATGGCTTCGACGACGGCGCGGCCGACTGTGTCAGCAGACATCATCTTTCTGCGGGGAGCCTGGGGCCAGAGAATCTTCCAGATGTCGGTATCCGTCGCACCCGGAAGGAGGCTGATCACGCGAATGCCTCGAGAGCGGAGTTCTTCGCGTAGCGTGTTGGTGAATCCGAGCGCCGCGTGCTTGGAGGCATTGTAGGCTGCGGAGCCTGCGAAGACACGCGTCGCCGCGATGGAGAGGTTGTTCACGATCGCGCCTCCGCGCGTCATGATGGCCAGTGCGGCCTGAGTGACGAGAAAAGTGCCGTCAAGGTTGGTGGCAATGACATCTTTCCAGACCGGAAATGGAAGTTTCTCCACTGGCAAATTAGGGTGGGCGACGCCTGCGTTATTGATAAGAAGATCGAGGCGGCGGAATTCTCTGCGTACGGAACGGAATAATGCATCGACAGAATAGGGGTCGCGCACGTCACAAGACTGGGCGAGGATTCGATGTTTTGGACGGGCCAGTTCTCTGCTGACTTTATCGAGCGCACTCTCGTCGCGTGCGGTGAGGATCAAATGGCAGCCTTCGGCGGCGAGGATCCGAGCGATGGCTAAACCGATGCCGCGGGTGGCGCCGGTGATAAGGGCAACGTGGCCTTGCAGTCGCGCGTGCTTTGCGGAGCGGGGAGACATCGCGATTTACGGTATCAGAAGCCGGGGGCTAAAGCCCAATGTCAACCGTTTCGTTCACGCGGCCCTCAAAGGGCCGCTCTGCGCGACGATGTTGGCAGGCAGGATATTCCTCGCAGAGACGACTCTGCCGCTACGAACCATTCGGGCGCTGGCGGATCAGGGACAGAAACTCGGAGCGGGTTTCCTCCTCATTGCGGAAGCAGCCGAGCATCGAACTTGTCACGGCGGCCGAGTGCTGCTTTTCGACGCCACGCATCATCATGCAGAGATGGCGGGCTTCGATGACGACGCCGACGCCTTGCGGCTGGATTACTTTTTGGATGGTCTCGGCGATTTGCGTCGTGAGGCGCTCCTGAATCTGCAGGCGCCGCGAGAAGATTTCGATCAGGCGCGGAATTTTGCTCAAGCCGATCACGCGCCCGTTGGGGATGTAGGCGACATGCACTTTCCCATAGAAGGGGAGCATGTGATGCTCGCAGAGGCTGAACATCTCGATATCTTTGACGATCACCATTTCGTCATAGGTGACGGTGAAGAGCGCGCCTTTGAGCAGCGCCTCGGGGTCCTCCTGATAGCCCTTCGTCAGGAACTTCATGGCCTTGTGAACGCGTTCAGGCGTGGCGGCGAGGCCTTCGCGGCTGGGGTCTTCGCCAAGGCGGACGAGCAATTCGCGCACAAGATCTTCGAAGCGGGCAGAGGTGAGCGTTGGTTGTTCCTTTTCAACTGAGGCTGGTTTCATAAGAATTTAGCAATTGTGTAATTGAGGCATTTGGTGATTGAATTCGCTCCCTAGCGTCGCATGGCATCTGCCTGTCCGCCTGTGTATTCAAAGGAGTTCATCATGGTTTCTTCCAATCTCACTCTTTCCAGATGCGCTTGGGAGAAGCCTCGCTGCATTATTTCGAATATCTGAATACATAGATTCTCGGTCGTGGGAACGGTTACAGCAAATTCTTTCAGTGTATTCAAGTTCTCGATGTGGTAATGGGATAGCACTTCCTCCCCGACGAAGTGGTCGAGATCGACGAGATTGCAGACCATGCCGGTCTGATCGTCTACGTGGCCGCTGACCGTCACTTCGAGTGTGTAGTTGTGCCCATGTCCGTGCGGATTGTTGCACTTGCCATAGGTGGCGGCGTTTTCTTCGGCGGACATACGGTCGCTGTGCAGCCGGTGAGAGGCGGAGAAACGATAGCGGCGAGTGAGGTGGGCCTTCATTCCAATTTTTGATTGTCGATTTTTGATTGTTGAATAAAACCTTCTTCAACAATCAATAAATCAACGATTTGCTAATTATTCCTCTCCATAAAAATCGACAAACAGATCTGGCGTTTCGTAGACGCGAACGCGGTGGAGGCGGGCCTGCTGGAGTTTGGGCTGCAGACGCTGCCAGACGGCTATCGCAATATTCTCGGTGGTGGGAATTTTCGTCAGGAACTCGGGAACCTCTTTGTTGAGGAAGCGGTGGTCCATCGCGTCGAGGACCTCGCGGTTCATTACTTCCTTTAACTGCTTGAGGTCGACGACAAACCCGGAGCGCGAGTCGACTTCGCCTTTCACCGTGACTTCCAGCGTGTAGTTGTGGCCGTGCCCGTTGGGGTTGTTGCATTTGCCGAATAAGCGCTGGTTCTCTTCCGGACTGAAGTCCGGGTTGTGGTAGTAGTGCGAGGCGGCGAACTCGGCTTTGCGTGTTAGATAGACCATTTTTGAACCAGTTCTCAGTAGTCAGTTGTCAGTAGAGATCAAAGGGTTATCAGCTGACTGCTCACCGCCGATTACCGACCACAAATCACTATTCGATAGACGCTCAAGGGTTGCGTTACGGTTCAGGGCTCAACTCGCGGGGCGGTTCGGTACGGTACGCATCGATCGCCTGCCACTTAACCGAATTGATGGTTTCCTGTTCCGGGCAGAAAGTCTTATTGGGTTCGAACACGGTGATTTTATAAATGTAACGCTTGCGACGCGAGGGATCGTAGGCGAAGGTGAAGGCAATTCCCTTCTTTTTGTCGATCCAAAAAACCAGCGGCCGGTCTCCGATGGCAGGGTTCGGCGCGGTCAGCAGGACCCAGGCCTTCATTTCTTTGTACGCTGCGGCTACTTTCTCCGGCGAATCGAAGGTGGTGATGCCCTCGGGCGTCTGAAAACGACTTGAGGAGGATTCGATCTGAAAAATCTTTCCTTTCTTCAGGCGAATGAAAACATCGCCGCGGCCCATGGGATTGGTGGTGTCGACCCAGTCGATGGTCGAGCCGCACGGGTCGTCCCATTCCTGATCTTCGGCTTTCTTGGGAAAGAGTTCGAGGGCGCGGTCATGGGATTCGCCAAGCTTGAGCGGACCTAGACTCTGCCCGGGCTCGATTGTCGTGGTGGTGAAGCGAGGGGCGTCGGACTCAGGAGTCGGCTGGCCGTGCGTTAATGGCTTCGCGGCCGAGACGATCAAGAGTACTGCAGGGATCAGGGCGAGGGAGCTTTTCATCACTGTTTTTTGTGCCATGCCAGAATTCGGTGCGGGAGTACTTTTGGGGTCTGAGTTCCTGGAGTAGGTGCGGCCCTTCCATGAAACACTTCCCTTCCCATGCATTCGTTTGGAACGCAGAAGTAGGTAGGCGAACATGGGCATGCCGAACAGCGCCCCCAGCAATTCCATTGTCAGGTCGAAATTCGCCCGCCGCAGGGCGGCGCAATTGCGGCTAAAAGCAAGCATTACAATCCACCAGAACTGGTGCCTAGTGACGGTCGGTACGGCAAGCAGAACCAGCAGCCAGGGCAGTGCCCACAACGCGAGAGTCTTGCACGCCAGCTCGCCAGGATTCTGAAACAGGAGCGCCAGGTTCTTCGTCCAGCCTTCGCGGAGCTGCGAGAAGTTGCGGTACATGCGGGTGCGGACGGCATCAGCGGCGTAGCGGAAGCGGATCTTGCGGCGGGAAGACTTCACTGCACGGGCGAGGGCAACATCCTCCAATATGTCTTGCGCAACGGCGACATGTCCTCCGACTGCTTCGTAAGCTTCACGCTTAATGAGAATGTATTGGCCGTTCGCGGCCGCGGCAGGCGAGTTGGGATCGCTGACCTTCGAGGGAGGATACTGGCGCGCCAGTTCTGCAAAGACCACCGGCAACGTGGCCATCTCCCAAAAAGTCACGGCGATTTGTTCGGGAGAGTACGAAAGCATGTCGGCGGAGTTTTCTTTTGCTTCCGTAAGAGCGCGAGCCAGAGAGCCGGGCAAATGGACCGTGTCGGCATCGGTGAATAGAAGCCATGCGCCTCGGGCAGCTCGGGCGCCCGTCATCACGGCATTGTTCTTGCCTGTCCAGCCCGTGGGAAGAGGCCCGGCCTCAATCACACGGACGTTTGGGAAGGAAGAGGCGATTTCGCGAGTGCGGTCTGTGGAGTGGTCATTGACAACGACGATTTCGAACGAGACGCCAGCTTGGGAGACCAGGGATTCGACGCAGGACTGCAGGCTGGCTTCTTCGTTCCGCGCGGGGATGATGATGGAGACCTGCGGTGGTTCGCTGTTGTCCTGTCCAATCATAGTTTCAAGTCGAGCGGTCGACCCCCGGGGGCTAAAGCCCCTTCTTTTTCGCTGCTTAACGCGGCGCTCAAAGCGTCGCTCTTCCACGGTTGCTCACGCGGCATATTTCGCCAATATCTTCCATCCACCGGCGGCTCACGCGGCATATTTCGCGCTCCAACATCTCCTATCCGTGGGTGGCAGCGAATCTATTATTATATCCGGGTGCGGCGGCTTGCTTATTTCGCTTCCCTTCTGGTCTCTTGCGCCTTCCTCTTTGTTCTCTCCGCCTGCTATAGCGGCTCTAAGCCTCCGCGGATTGGGACGGTGGCTCCTGATATTACAGTTCAAGATTCGCAAAACAAAATCACTATAAGCCAGTATCGCGGCCAAGTCGTCGTACTAAATTTCTGGGCCACCTGGTGCGCTCCGTGCGTGGAGGAACTGCCGTCGCTAATGGAGATGCAGCGGCGCTTGAAGCCCAAGGGCGTGACGGTCGTAGCCGTAAGCGTCGATGTGGATGAGGGGGCTTACAAGCAATTTGTGAAGGATCATAATGTCACCCTCACCACGGTGCGCGATCCCAGCGGCAAGAGCAATACACTGTACGGAACATTCAAGTTTCCCGAGACCTATATCATCGACCGCAATGGCGTGATGCGGCGCAAGTTCATTGGGGAGGTGGACTGGACCGCGCCGGATATCATCGATTTTCTCGGGCGGCTCTAAGAGGCGGGGTCACCACAGAGAGACAGGGGAATTCGGGTGACCGATTCCTCACTGGTTCGTCCATTTGATTACATCTTGGTTCTCACATCTTGAGGTGTGTGCTCATGCAAATCTCTCGAGCTTTTCCTATGGGGCGCTCTTTGCAACCTAGGCTTGCAATTCTCCTTGCGTCTATCGCATTGCTCAGCAGCGGTGCAGAAGCCGGCGCTGGAAAGAAAGCCGCCTCGTCTTCCACCAGGCTCCAAAAGGTCGAGCAGACTGCAGTTGAGCTTCCCGGTCAAGCTGGGAAAGATCCGGTTCACTTGAGCCTCAGTGAGCTCATGAAAAACTTTAATGTACCCGGTCTAAGTCTTGTGATTATTGAGAACTACAGAATTGTCGATGTGAAAGCGTATGGCGTCATCGAGTCCGGGTCGAGCACTCCGGTGACGACGCGGACCCTATTCCAGGCGGGATCGATAAGCAAGCCCGTCGCGGCGACCGGCGCGTTATGGCTCGTGGAGCACGGCAAGCTGTCGCTCGATGAGGATGTGAATCAGAAGCTGAAATCTTGGAAACTCCCGGAGAACGACTTTACGAAGACGGAGAAGGTTACGCTGCGGCGGTTGATGTCGCATACGGCGGGGCTGACCATACATGGGTTTCCGGGATATGACGTAGACGCGCCACTGCCCACGCTCCTGCAAATTTTCAACGGAGAGAAGCCGGCGAACACGGAGCCGATTCGCGTGGATGCCACTCCGGGGACGATCGAGCGCTATTCCGGAGGCGGGATCACGATCGAGCAGCAGTTGATGATCGATGTGACTGGAAAGCAATTCCCTGCGCTGATGCGCGAACTGGTCCTCGACAAGATCGGGATGAGTGACAGCAGCTACGAGCAGCCGCTTCCGGCGCGGCGTGCCGCCATGACCGCTGTTGGAACCTACATGGATGGCAAGGCGGTGCATGGGAAGTGGCATATCTATCCGGAGATGGCGGCCGCCGGGTTATGGACGACGCCCACGGATCTGGCGAAATTTGCGATTGAGACTGCGCTCTCGAAGCAGGGCAAGTCGAATCGTGTGCTCTCGGAGAAGATGACACGAGAAATGCTGACACCCGTTAAAGAAAACGCAGGCCTGGGCTTTTTCATGGACAAAGAGAATCCAGGGCAGTTTGGACATAACGGCGCCGACGAGGGATTTCAAGCGTTGCTCACCATGAATGCCGATACCGGCAACGGTCTCGCGATCATGGCCAATTCCGATAACGGGGTCCAGGTGGCCGACCTTGTTTTCAGGCGTGTGGCCAAGGAGTACGCGTGGAATTTCAAGTTTCAGGATGACGCAGGAAGCAACTTATTTCTGATCGCAAAGCTCGAAGGAACCGACGCCGCATTGCGGCGCTACGATGAAATGAAGAAGTCGAGTAAGGATGATCCCAAGACGCTGGAGCAAACGCTGAATGCTCTCGGCTATCAGTTGCTGTTTTCCGGGGTGGACTCGGATGCGGTGCGGGTGTTTCAGAAAAATGTGCAAGAGTATCCGAAATCGTCAAATGTGTACGACAGCCTGGGCGAGGCTTACATGAAGATCGGGCAGAAGGATCTATCGATCCAGAACTACGAGAAGTCGTTAGAACTGGATCCGAAGAATACGAATGCGGTGGAGCGATTGAAGAAGCTGCGTGGCGAAGGAGCTCAAATGGATGATCCAACAATTCTGCAGCAGGATGGCTTCACGGTCATCGGGATTGCGGCGCGAACCACAAATGCGCGAGAGATGACGGCCGATGGAATCATTGGGAAACAGTGGGGCCGCCTGATGCAGGAAGACCTGTTCGGAAAGATCCCGAATAAAGCCGATCAGAACGTAGTTGCGGTGTACACCGACTACGCGAGCGATCACAACGGCGAATACACTTATGTGCTGGGGGCGCGGGTCCAGTCGGATACTGACGCGCCAGAGGGCATGGTCGTTAAGAAAATTCCGGCAGGGCGGTTCGCCGTGTTCACGTCAGAAAAAGGGCCGGGGCCGAAGGTTGTGCCTGAGACGTGGATGAAGATCAATGCCCTGCCCGCGTCGGCGATGGAACGTGGGTATCGCGCGGATTACGAGATATACGACGAGAGGGCGAGAGATCCGCAAAATCTGGTGGTAGATGTCTACGTGGGAGTTAAGTAGTCGATCCAAAGCAAACAATCTTGAATCCAGAACCGAGTTGACTGTCGCCGTTCTCCCGATAAGTTATAGCTTCACGTTGCGAAGGCGGAGTGCGTTCGTAATTACTGATACGGAACTAAAGCTCATCGCCGCGGCAGCGAAAATGGGGCTCAGGAGAATTCCGAAGAACGGGTAAAGGATGCCGGCGGCGATCGGGACCCCAATCGCGTTGTAGATGAACGCGAAGAAAAGATTTTGCCGGATGTTCCGCATGGTGGCTTGACTGAGTTTGCGCGCGCGCAGGATGCCGGTGAGATCTCCTTTGACGAGGGTGATGCCACCGCTTTCGATGGCGATGTCAGTGCCGGTGCCCATGGCGATGCCGACGTCGGCTTGCGCCAGGGCTGGCGCATCGTTGATGCCGTCGCCAGCCATGGCGACGGTTCTTCCCTGCTGCTGAAGTTTTTTTACTACTTCAGATTTTCTTTCGGGCAAGACTCCAGCTTCGAAATCGGAGATGTCCAGCTTTGCGGCGATCTCCTTGCCAACGATGGCATTGTCGCCTGTGAGCATGACGACTCGAATCCCCGATTTCTTGAGATCGCCGACGGTGTCTCGTGCGGAACTCTTCAGTCGATCGGCGATGCAAAGCGTCCCTATGAATTCTCCATCGATGGCGACGGCGAGGATCGTGCCGCCGGGATAGGAACCGGACGAAATCTCTGGCCTTTGCAGAGCCCCCTCTTCGACCATCAGCAAAGGGTTTCCGACTGCGATCTTATGGCCATCCACAACTCCTCGAATGCCTTTCCCTGTGACTGATTGGAATTCTTTTGGAGGCGAAAGCTTGAGCTGCTTCTCTTTAGCCGCGGCGACTATCGCGCCAGCAACGGGGTGCTCGCTGGCAAGTTCAAGACTGGCAACAAGTCCGAGTAGTTCGGGCTCTTTCCAAAGGCGACCTGAGATGCTGGTGATCGTCGGCTTGCCTTCTGTCAGCGTGCCTGTTTTGTCGACGATGAGCGTGTCGACCTTCTCCAAGGTCTCAAGCGCTTCAGCATTCTTGATGAGCACGCCTGCGTGTGCGCCGCGCCCGGTACCGACCATGATCGCCATGGGCGTGGCGAGTCCCAGGGCGCAGGGACAAGCAATGATCAGCACCGCAACCGCGTTCACCAAGGCGTTTGCGAGGCGCGGCTGGGGGCCAATCAAAAACCACGCGATGAAAGTAACCACCGAGACCGCAACCACGGTCGGAACGAACCACGCGGCAACCCGATCGGCGAGACGCTGGATTGGGGCGCGGCTGCGCTGCGCTTGTCCAACCAGTTGCACAATGCGGGCCAGCAGAGTTTCCGAGCCCACGCGTTCGGCTCGGATGATGAACGAACCAGCCGCGTTGATGGTCGCGCCGATCACTTTGCTGTTCGCTTCTTTTTCCACGGGGATCGATTCGCCCGTGATCATGGATTCGTCAATGGTGCCGCGGCCTTCGAGAACAACTCCATCTACGGGAACCCTCTCTCCCGGCCGCACGCGAAGGTGATCGCCAGGATGGACATTTTCCAGGGGAATGTCTTGCTCGCCGGCCTCGGTGATTCGACGGGCAGTCTTCGGGCTGAGATCGAGCAGGGCGCGGATCGCCGCGCTGGTGCGGCTCCGGGCACGGAGTTCCATGACTTGTCCGAGCAGGACAAGCGCGGTGATCGCGGCGGCGGCTTCGAAGTAGACCTCGGGATATCCACCCATACGACGCAATGCTTCGGGAAAAATCCGCGGAGCGACCGTCGCGACGACGCTATAAACGTAGGCTACGCCTGTGCCCAGTCCGATTAGCGTGAACATATTGGGGCTGCGTTTGACGAGCGAAGTCCAGAAGCGTTGAAAGAAGGGTAGGCCGCACCAGAGGACGACGGGAGTCGAGAGAACCAGTTCGACCCAGGGCAGATTGATCGGAAGTCCGTTAAGGTCGAGATCGATATGCACATGAAGTCCGAACATGGCGCCCATAGCCACGGCCAACAGCGGTATTGTCAGGGTGATGCTTATCCAGAAACGGCGCGTCATGTCGCGGAGTTCAGGGTTCTCTCCGGCGTCAGCGGCTACCGTGCGTGGTTCGAGTGCCATGCCGCAGATCGGGCACGAGCCGGGCCCGGAGCGCACGATTTCGGGATGCATCGGGCACGTGTACTCGGTGCGGGAGGAGGCCGCTGGAAATTCAGGCTCCAGGGCCATCCCGCAAGAGGGACAGGGGCCGGGCCTGGACTCATGGACCTCGGGGCACATGGGACAGACGTAAGAAGGATTCGTGCCTTGCGCCTTCCCCCTTCCGTCTGCTGCCGGTAGGGGTTGGATCGATACGGGCGACGGCGTAGACGCGGATTTCGTCGCCGGGATCCCGAGCGTTACCAGGCCAGCCGGTTTATTTAAGTACTGCTCTGGATTGACTTTGAATTTCTCGACACAGTGGGCGCAACAGAAGTAGTACTTCTTCCCGGAATGCTCGTAGTGCTTGGCAGTCGCCGGATTCACGTTCATCCCGCAGACCGGATCGCGGGCCGGGGCGAGGCTTGGATTAACGGTGGTCATTTTTCATCGAGTCCGATGACTGGGCTTAGCATCCCGACCAATAGCCCTGGGCGGCTCCCTCCATGCTTGCTGCGGGCCCTCGCCGGCTGATTGATCTGTCTTCTTCGATAGCAAATGAACTATATTGGATTCACCCTGGCGGCATGTCCCGGGGACTTCATCATACAGAAGGGTTTACGAATGACCTACCTGGACGTGGTGTTCAATTATGGTTCCCAGCCCGGCGAGAGGGAGTTGCAGGCCATCGACAGCATGCGCGAGGTGTATGGGATCCGGCGCGTGCTATTTAACGAGAAAGATCAGACTGTTCGAGTGGAATTCGATGCCTCTCGGCTGAAGCAGGATGCAGTAGCGAAGATGCTGCGCCAGGCAGGAATTGATGTCAGAGAACCGGTGGCGTTGGCCTAGCGGAAGAGTCCGCCAGAACCTCAGACACGAGGAAGAACTTAACTGCACTGGCTTCTTGTATTTTGATGGGTTTCGCGGCTAGGCTCGTAAGGACAAAAAGCAAGGGGTGCTCACAGAAAACCTCTGGCCGAAGTTATTCTCTGAAGCACCCCGTTGCGCGCCACTTCGTCTGTTAGGGATAGAGCAAGCCAGAGGCCATCCGCAAATGATTGAAAACACAACAAGAGGTGTTGGAGAGCCCCTGTAGGAATTGCGCGGGGCGGGGAAAGAATTACTCCGGCAGTAAAGGCAACAATGGTGCCACGGAGGCTGTTGAAAAGAAGTTTCATCCGCGAACCAAGCTCACGATTCAATCGGACCAGTCTTCTAGCTGCCGGACAAGGCGCACAGGTGGGGTACCCCATGTCTCACCACTTTTGCAAGACATGGGAACCTGGATGCTTAGACCGGGCATTCGGTTTTTCAGCGGGAAGATTCTTCGCTATAATCGGAGGGTCTTCTCCTTCCCGTCATATCCGCGCCCTTAGCTCAGTTGGATAGAGCGTCTGGCTACGAACCAGAAGGTCGGGAGTTCGAATCTCTCAGGGCGCACCATCTTTTTCAGGCACTTGCCGAGAAATTCCCAACCTCCGTTTTGGGTCCATTGGGTCCAACAATGAGATTTAGCCCAACTTTGCTTGCAGCTAGACGACGGTATTCAAGCTCTTGATGAGTGTGTGAATACCTGTCCGTTGTTCGCAAAGAAGAATGCCCAATCCACAGTGTCTGCAAATCCTCTGGCGTACCGTTCTTTCGAAGTATGGTGACTCTCGAATGGCGAAAGGCGTGAAGCCCTGCTTTCGGAATCCCTGCCTTCTCAAGAAGCGGATGGAGCACCCGCTTGAGGACGTTGTTGCCTGAGATTGGAGCGCCGTTTCGCGCCTCAAAGACACGGCCACTCTTTTTGTCCCCGATATGCTGCCTCAACAGAGCGGCAAGATCGGGATCAATATCAATCTCTCGGACAGCGTTGACGGTCTTGGGACTCTGCTCTTTCCCATTCCATACGCTACGGCGAACACGGATCACACAGTTGTCCAGATTGAGATCATCGACATGCAACCCGGCAGCCTCACCGATTCGCATCCCTGTACCTGCCAGTAATGCGAAAAGAACGCGATACTGCCCTTCTGCTCTCTCGATAATCTGTTTCAACTGCTCTTCCGTGAAATAGCGTTGCTCTGGAGGCTCAGGCTTTCCCAAGTCTAGGTCCCAAGTCATCCATACCTTCTTTCCGAGAATCAGCTTCACCAGTCCGACGATGTTGAGGATCGTCTTCCGGCTCAGCCTGTAAGTCTTCACAACGTCACCCTCTGGCTGTCGATCTTTGCCTTTAGGTTTCCGTCGCTCAAACGTCGCTCTCTTCAGATCGGCAACGAACTCTTGAACCGCTTTCTCGTCGACAGCGTCCAAGGGAACTTCGCCGAACCTTGGTAGGATGTGCTTGTTTAATTGGCTTTCCATCGTGCGAATAGGGCCCGGTTTCCCGTCAGTCCAAGCCCTGTGGTACTTGCGACACCATTTAACACGCTGCCCGAACGTGACAACTGGGCTGATGTTTAGTGCTCGTTCGAGGTGCTCTGCTGTGTTCACCCCTAGACGAGCAATGACTTCAGCACCTTTTCTCACGGCTTCAGGTTTTGTAAGTTTGTCCTTTCCCACGCTTAGGCCGATGGGCACGGATTTTCGCTGACGTTCTTCCTGTCCCGGAATGTCAACGTAATAGCGAACGTGCCACTTGCGGCCCTTCTTGACGACTTGCCCCTTCTGTCCAGATCGTCGGCTCATTGACTTTCGTCCCTTTCGCCGTTGACCTGACGCAACTTCCGATACTGTACCCGATCTTTCCGCGTCCGGGAAATCTTCTCTGGGATCGGGGAGATTCTGCGGACTGGCGTATTCAATGCGCGGTCTCTGGATCGTTCTACAACGCGATGGTCCGAAACTGTGGAATTCTGGTATTCCAGCCCCCTGCCGCT
>Ga0070730_10000719_pt1 | contig 35898 bp, 33 predicted proteins | sample Coa_R1_3_FD_66447 | JGI IMG/M metagenome (GOLD analysis project Ga0070730, IMG submission 66447) | Surface soil microbial communities from Centralia Pennsylvania, which are recovering from an underground coalmine fire - Coalmine... | ecosystem: Environmental > Terrestrial > Soil > Unclassified ...
TGGTCCGCGTTCCCGGCCGCGCCTGGCTCGACCTGCGTGGAATCACCTGCCTCCAGCTCACCCTGCCCGCAGAACCGTAACGTCCCCAGCCGCAGCCCCGCAGGCCCAGTCTCCGGATCGGACTGATGCCGGGTGGCCACGAGTGGCCCCGGCCCACCGGCAGGGCTGGGGCTGCGATGATGTCCCGATGGGGGCCGGATGCCTGAAGGCACTGCTGGTCATCGCGGCGATATTGGCCATCGGCTGCGGCGGCACGCCGCAGCCGGTGGCCCGCACGTCACCGGCACCGCCCCGCACGTCACAGCCGACGGCCCGCCAGCAGGTCACCGACCCGGCAGCGCTCAGCCGGGGCCAGGCCTGCCAGCAACTGCGCGCCGACCTCATCGGCAACCAGGGTGTCCCGGACATCCCAACCCTCCGGCGCATCGCGGACCACGTCACTGCCCCCCGGATAGCGGCAGACGCCCGGACGGCGGTCCGGGACATCGACCACACCGGGATCGCGCCGCTCGCCCTCGGCCTGCTGCGTGATGAATGCGCCCGGGCGGGGGTGCGGATCCCGGCACCGTGAGCGACGGGCAGTTCCTCAGGATGCCGCCGGTGCTGGCGCCGTCGCTGTCGCCGGGGCGGGTGGCAGCGGGGGCATCGCTCCCTGCGTCTTGGTGGCCAGCAGGTTCGACATGTCTAGCTTGGAGCCGACCATCTGCTTGAGCATGAAGTCGTGATTGAGGTCGAGGATCGCGCGCGTCTCGGCGGCCACCACCGCGTTGCGGCTGAGCGTGAGCTCGTTGTCCTGCTGCTGCTCCCCCGACAATGACCAGTTGGTGGACCCCTTCACGGTGTAGACACCGTCGATGATCACGATCTTCAGGTGTGAGATGGCATTGTGCACCGAACTGGTGCCGATGGCGATGCTGTTGCCGAAGGCATCGTTGCCCCACGTTGCAAGGATCTGCTTCTCGTGCACGCCGCTCGCCTGGCTCCGGTCCAGGCTCATCTGCACGTAGACCTTTTCATCGGCGAGCTTGGCCTGGATGATCTTGTTCAGCTCGTCGTCGTCGTAGCCGAACATGTTGACCACGATGGAGTGCTGCGCGCTGCCCAGCAACGCGACGAGCAGGCCGTGGACATTGTCACGCGGCGAAAAGAACGTCCTTTGATCGTCGGGATAGCCGTCGAGGAAGCGTCCTTCCGCCTTGTACTGAGCCAGGTCATCCCACGCGAATGGCGTATCAGCCATGAAACCCCCCTTAGGTTGCCTCCAATAATGGCGGCACACCCCGCCCCCGGTCCACCCCGTCCGCCCAGGCAATCGATCGCCGGGCCAGCCGCTCAGGCTGGCCAGGTAACCGGGCTGGCGGCTGGGGAGCTGGAGCGGCCGGGCAGCAGCAGCGGCAGCCCGCCGTCGGCAGCCGCCGCTCGGGCCGAGCAGCCGCCCAGCTCCTGGTAGGCCTCGAACTCAGCGCCGTCGTACAACTGCTGGAGCGTCGGGTCACAGGGGTATGCCGGATGGCCGGCGGCGTAGGCGCGGACGTCCCACGGGGCGCCATCCCACCAGCCCAGCTTGCAGACCCAGATGTTCCCGCCCGGGGGCTGGCAGCTGCCCCGCCGGGTGAACGTGCCGCGTGCCCAGGGCCGCAGCACCTGGCCCTTGGCCAGCCGGAGGGCCGCACCCTGCCCGTTGCTGCGGGCCATCACGGTCGGATCGAGCGTGATGTCCACGCCCGCGTCGGCACGGGCGAGCGCGATGGCGCCGCCGAGCGTGAACCAGGTGTCCGGGCGGTCACCGCTGGCGTCGAGCACGACGATGTTCTTCGCGCCGCGGCGCAGCGCCTCCACCAGGCCGAGGTTGTCGTAGTGGCCTCCGTCGGTCACGTTGACCCAGGTGGCGCGGTAACTGGTGTGCCCGGCGGCCTCCGCCCAGAGCATGCCCAGGGTCGGCTGCATCACGCGCCAGCACAGCGCCGCGCGAAGCTGGAGCAGCACATGCGCCCAGCCGTCACACTGGGTGCTGCGTTCGCGCAGGTCCAGAACGTGCGCCCAGAGCCGGGCCTCGCGGTCCTCGGCCTTCCGCCGCCGCCCGGCGTCGCGGTGCCAGAACGGGTGGCCCCCCACGTACCACAGCAGCAGCAGCGGCGTCGACTTCGTCCACCAGGCATCGTCCCGCCGCAGATGCACCGGGGTTTCCTTGTACACCCGTGCCCGGCGGACCACGTCCGGGTGCGGCATCCAGACGCCGAGGCGCAGGTTGGTCAGCGTGAGCACGATCCGGTACGCGCCGCGGGTAGCCGCGCCCATCAACGGGGAGAAGGCGGCACCGCTGATCGCGACCACGTCGAACAGCGTGAACCGGGTATGCCCGAGGAGGTACTCGTAGTCTTCGGTGCGCGCTTGGACCTCAGGCTCACCGCCGTGCGGATTGCCGCGCAGGGTCACATTTTCCGGATCGAAGGCCAGGCAGAACCCACCCCGGCCCGCCGGGACCGCACGGTTGGCGTTGATGTTTGCGGTGCACGCGATCACCAGGCCCGGCGTCCCATCGCCGGTGCTCAGCTCGGACAGCCGGGTGCGGGCGGCCGTCGCGAGCAGCCGCTCGCGGTGTTCCTCCCGCCTTGCCTCCACCGCCTGCCGGGTGACCGCGTAGGCGTCGGCCAGCCGCCAGCGGTAGAAGTCGTGCAGCGACGTGCGGTTGATGTCGGCGACCGCGCGCGTGCCCAGCAGGATGCCCACCGCGATGAGGACCGGCCAGAGCCGGCCGGCCGAGTACCCGGCCCTGGCCGCGTTGCCGATCCACAGCAGTGTGGCGACCGCACCGACGCCTAGGATGACGAGGCTGGCCAGCCACGGCGTCAGCGTGCTGCGGGCCCAGTTGGCCAGGGTCCGCAGCAGCCCCGGCGAGGAGCCGGACGCCGCCCCCGGCAGTTTCAGCTTGGCCAGCTGCGCCTGGCAGGACCGCGCCACCGCCGCGATCGCGGCCACCACGCCCGCGAGCGCTGCCGGCGACCAGTGCCCGGATCCGCCGAAACCGAAGAACCGCACCACGGTGCCCAGTGCCCCGGTGCTGTGATACAGCCGGGCGATGAGCAGCGGCGCGGCGATCATGAGCAGCGCCAGGGCGGCGGTGATGGCCGCCGACCAGCCCACCCAGCGGGCGTGTCTCGCACCGCGGCTCGGGCCGCCCGAGCCGAGCGTCGCCCACCCGCACAGGAACAGCACAAGCGTGACGGCCGCCGCGATGGCCGGGGCGGCCCACCACGTCCACGCCGTCACCGACGCCGACGCGCCGCCCTGCTGCGGCCAGGTCAAAATCCCCTCGGCACGCAGCAGCCAGCCCCACCCGTGGCCGAACACGAACAACGGCACGATGGCGAGGACGAAGGTGACCCCCGCGCCGAGCAGCAGCGACAGAACGCCCATGAGCACGGTCTTGGCGTCGGGGGCGATGTAGTGGGTGTTGTTGCGCAGGTTCTCCTCCTCGGCGGTACCGCGCGCGTAGGCGTGCGGTTCACTGGACCCGCCGAGGCTGGCCGCGACCAGCGCCCGGGACGCGGCGATGTAGCTGCCGCCGGAGACGCCGAGGATCCACTTGACCCTGCCGACCAGGCCCCCTTCGTCCATGGTCTGCAGGGCGCCCAGGCAGTAGGTGGCCGACCGGATGCCGCCGCCGGAGCAGCAGATCGCCCAGTCCCCCGCCGTCTCCGGCGCGGCCTGCGCGGCCTGCGCGGCCCCCTGCGGCGCGGCGGCCGCCTGCGCGGCCGCCGACGCCCCAGGGCCCTCCCCGGCCACCCCCCGGGCCGCCGGTCCGCCGCCTGTCACTTGTTCCCCGGCCGGGGCAAGCGATGGCGATGTTGCCGACGCTGCCATGACTGGCTCCCTTCCATCCCCCGTGCTTTCATCTGTATAGAGCGGCCACAGCCAGCGGTGATACACCCGGCGGGACCGCGCAGACCATTCATGCGCCGAACCGTTCGGCGCCGGTCGGCTCGACGTGCGAAACCTGGTTCATGGCCTGCCGCAGCCAGGCGAGCTCGGCGTACATCTCCCGCCGCGCGCGGTTGGAGTTCCCCAGCGGCTTGTGCTCGGCGAGGCTGTGCCACGGGTTGTACCGGAGCACGTCCGCGAAGGCGAGCTGCTCGTCGGAGTCGAACCGCTGGGCGGGCAGCCGCAACCGGGCCACCGGCACGTACGGTGACAGCCGCTCGGGCCACTTGACCGTGGCGTCCTCGATCGGCATGCGGTGCGGGTCGGTCTGCACCTGGACCATGAAGTCGAAGGTCCACGGGCCCGCCGCGAGCGTCCTGATCATGGCATCGCGCAGGTAGTTCTCCGCGGGCCGCGCCGGGATGCTGGTCCGTGCGGGCTCGGCGGGCCTGAGCGAGTACTGCACCGCCTGGCCCTCGCCGAGCAGGAACGGCACGTTGCTGTAGTACTGCACCTCCAGCGGGTTCGCGTGCATCGGCGAATACAGCAGCTGCATGAACAGGTGCAGCAGGTGCGAATCGCCCGGGTTGATGGCGTAGGCCAGCGGCGCCTTCGCGCGGACCCAGCGCTGCAGCTTCGCGTTCTCCAGCACGTTGGGCGTGACGAAGCTCGCCGGGCTGACCAGGATCAGGTCCTGGGTGAACTGCTCGTCGTCCATGAGCTTGGGCCCCGGCACGCCCATCACCTTGATCCCGACCGAGCACTGGCCGAGATCCTCGATGTCGGGCGGCGCGTACGGGCCGGGCCCGGAGAAGCGCACCCAGGCCGGGTAGTCCGCGGGCTCGGCGAACAGCCCGTGCCGCAGGCTGGCGGGCAGGCCGGGGAGCACGGAGAACTCACCGCGCAGCACGCCGAAGGTCTTGGTGTTCCCGAACCGCTGCGCGCCGCCAGGGAGCCAGTTCTCCCGGGTGAACTTGGTGAGCTCGCCGATGATCTGCCGGGTGCAGGCTTCCTCACCGGGGAGCAGCTGCTCCTCCGCGAGGCGCAGATGCGCGTCCGGGCGGCGCGCGTTCGCCACCGCCTGCGCGGCCGCGAACAGCGGCGGCCGCAGCCGCCGGTCGAACCAGGGCCGGTAGAGGAACTCCAGCCGCCGTTCCAGCCGCCACACCCACAGGAAAAGGTCGCTCAGCGGGCGCAGGATGAGGAATGCGGCCAGGCCCTGCGGGTTGGTGAACAGGCCACGGCGGCTCACGACGGCCGCCGGCTCACGCCCCCGGGCCAGCACGGTTTGCATTTCGGTACCCCCGTTTTGTGCCATACGATCGCCGTGGCCGGCCGTCTACCGCCGCTGCCGGAAGTCCAGGGCGAAGTCGAGAACATGACGCCGGCCCCAGAAGACGAGTCCCAGGAAGACCCCTGGGGCTACTTCGCGGATCTCGTCGCGGACCTTATGGGCCACAAACGACGTCTTCGAGTAGTCGAGCACGATGCAGGTTTCCCCGTCGTACCAGCTGTCCTGCTTGTAGACCGCCGCCTCGATGGCCTGGATGCCCAGCGGCGTCACGAGGTTCTTCAGCCGGCCCGCACGGGCGTTCACGACCTTTCCGCGCCACGCGAGGGCGTAGCAGAGCGCGGCGGCTACCCTGGCCGCCCGGCCGCCGGTGCCGAGCAGCACGGTGCCCCTGCCCCGGCCGTCCGGGATGACGCCGGCCGTCCCGGCGCCGAACAGGTCCGCGAGCTCGCCAGTGGTCTGCCCGACCAGCGACGACGGGTCCGCGGCGGTGATCTCATCCATGGTTCCCTCCTGGCTATGCGTCACCGGGCCCGGGCCCAGGGCATGAAGGCGTTGGGCACGCGCCCGAGCGCGGGCCGCAGTTGCGGATACTGGCGCAACAGCACCGACGCCATGCCGTTGTCGTTGATCCAGTCCATCCCGGCCTGCGTGTACACGGCCGGGGTGTAGTCGGTGGTGAAGAACCTGTCGCTGTTCAGCCGGCGGGACGCCATCAGGATGAAGATCCGGAAGGCCGTGTCGCTGAACGCGAACCCGGTGGGCCGGGGCTCGGCGTACATGCCGACGGTCAGGTCCACCGCGTCGATGTCGCCGCCGTAGACGGCCTCGATCTGCCGGGCCCATTCCGGATTGTCGGTGAGCTCGTCGAAGGTGGCGGCCGGCTTCAGCCGCAGCAGGCGGCGGAACTGGTTGTACCGCGGCACGCCGAGTTCGCGGGAGCGCAGGATGTCGGTGGCCGCGAGGTCCTGGAGGTTGCCGTCCGGCCGGTGGAACTCCTGCAGGTTCCGCGGGAAGTTGTGCAGCGTCACCAGGCCGGGGTGCTGGGTCCCGAACGAGTACATCAGGTCGGTCATGCCGAGCTTCTGCGCCACGGTGACCGCCCCGGACCCCGCCAGGTCGCGCAGCGTGGCGGATATCAGCGGCCGGTCGTCGGCGCTGGAGCGCAGCGAATAGTCATCGGGGACCAGCGGGTGCATCCGGTACACCGCGACGAACTCCTCGGTGAGCGAGTAGGGCACGCCGAAGTGGTCGGTCGCCGAGCCGGGGATGCCGCTGATGATCTCGCTCGCGCTCAGCCTGCCGAACATCCTGTGTACCCGCTCGCCGGCCAGGCCCCACCAGTTGGCGCGCATCGCGACCTTGGTCGTGGGGTGGCTGATGACCGCGGGCGTCCACTCCACCGTATGGATCTTCGCGATCAGGGCCGTGTTGACCAGGCGGGCCCGCCGGTAGATCTCCTCGTCGGGCCAGTGCGGGTAGTCGGCGCGGAGCCGGTCGCAGATCGAGTTGTGCTCCAGCGTGAACAGCGTCTGCATCATGAGCAGGCCGAGCCAGAACCCGGGCACCAGCCGTGGGTCGGTGGCCGGGTCGTCCGGGATCGGCGGCAGCCCGTCGGGGTCGACGCGCAGTTTGCCGTCCTGGCCGGTGCGGATGAACTGCTGCTGCGGCGGCGTCGTGCCGTAGATCTGGGACGCGTCCCACCAGGGTGTCTCGGTGTTCGTGTGGGTCGGCGGATGGTTGCCGCCGGGCGGGGCGGTGGGATCGGCCCGGGTCCGCATGACCCGCATCGGCCGGTCCGGCCAGGGGTCGCCGGCGCTGAGCGGGATCTGCCAGGGGTTCTCCTTCGGCCCCTTCCCGTGGCTGAACCAGTCTTTGATCATGAACTGCAGCCAGGCCGCGACGAGCGCGTTGACCGAGGTCGCCGGGATCAGCTCGTCCCGGGTCAGCAGGGCACGGCTCACCTCGCGGGGGCTGGGCTCCAGCAGAGCGGGCAGCGGGTCCGGCTCGGCGTAGGCCAGCGGCACGTTCCGGCCGAACCGGGCTCCGGCCATCCCCATGCGGGGATCGCCGAGGTCGTTGTGCGTGCCGTCCAGGGTCCGGCTGGTCCGGTCGGCGGGCGTGGCCGGCGGCACCGGCGGCAGGTTCACCGCCGGCAGCGCGCTGGTGTCGTAGAGGTTGTCCTTCCGCAGGCCGTCACGCAGCCCGGCGAGCACGGCGAGGCCGAGCGGCACCGGCAGCCGGTGCCAGCCGATCTTGCGGTCGGCCAGTTCGGCGAGTTTGCCGTACAGCGTCCAGAAGGCGGATTGGTGGTAGCCCGGTAGCTTGCTGGTACCCATGTGGTCACCTCGTCATGGCTGAGGAAAAGGCGGTGGCGGGTGCGCCCGCCGCCAGCCGTTCCAGGTAGCGGAGTGCGGACACGCCGGGAAGGAAGAAGTAGGCACCGCCCCGGGTCCGGACGAACTGGGGCAGCCCCCGGTGGCGGCGCCGCACCGGATGCGCCGGCTCGGTGAACGTGGCACCGCGGCCATCGCGGCTCCCGGCCAGCGGGTCAGTGTCGTCATACAGGCCGTGGAACGTCGCGTTGTTGAGCCAGGTGTGCTGCACGAACTCGAACTGCCTGGCCAGGTTCGCCGCAAGGCAGATGAAGTGCAGCCCCGTCTCGCGCGGCGGGGCCAGGTCAGCCTGGGCCATTCGTAGCGCATGATCGCCGTTAGCCGGCGCGGCGGCGTCACTCCCGCCGGGACCGTAGCTGCGCCCGCGGCGGAGCAGCCGGTGCAGGTCGCTGACGGCGGTGGACGCGCCGGTGCCCGGGCTCGGGGGCAGCGAGTCGCGCGGGTTCATCCGGCGGATGTGCGCGCCAAGCGGGCAGGCCAGCCCCAGCGGATCGGCGTGGTAGTAGCGGAAGTCGTTGTCGCCGCCGAGCCGCGGGTCGTCCCGGTCCGGCGTCTTGACCAGGGGCGCGCCGCTCGGCCAGCGGCCGACCATCTTTGCCGCCAGGGCGACGGCGCGTTCGGCGTCCGCGGCGCCGTCCGGCCGCCGGGCCGCCTGCCGGGCGTAGTGCCAGAAGCCGCCGACGTCTTGTTCGAGTTGGCGCAGCACCAGGTAGGAGCCGTTGCGGCCGAGGTCGGCCGCGCCGCTCCCGGCTGGGTCCGCCGGGAGCAGCCGCCCCGGGTCGGCGGAGGGCGGCAGCAGCGGCCGATCGGTGAACTGACCGTAGGCGTTCGGGTACCCGAGGACGAACTCACCGGCGGGCACGGCCGGCCCGCCGCCTGCCCGGCTGGCCCGCGGCAGGCCGTCGATCACCGGCTGGGAGATGCCGTCGTGGAAGCCGAACGGCTCGTCGTCGCCGAGTTCGAGGGTGTCCAGGACGGCCACGTGGCGGGCGCCGGCCTGGCCCAGCCGCCCGGCCAGTTCGCGCTGCCGCCGGTCCAGCACCTGCGGGGTGGCGGCGTAGAGCAGAACGAGGCCGTGCACCGGTGGCCCCTGCGGCCCGCCCCATGCCCACGAACCCGGGCTGGACTCGCCGACGTCGCTCAGGAAACGGCTCCGGTCCGGGCCGGTCATGCCCTCGGCGAACTCCGCCGAGAAGCCCGCGACGGCGCCGCCGGGCAGGCCCAGCCGGCCCAGCCCGGACGCGGTGAACGCGACGTGCAGCGCGCTGGCCGCGGTGAACCTGCCCGCCGGCGTGACCTGCGGCAGCAGCCACGACAGCAGTGCCTGGCCGGCGGCCGGCCCGGGGATGTCGAAGATCGTGAACCGGGCGTGCCGCAGGCCGCGGTAGCCGCGGGCGAGCAGGCCCTGGATGCCGGCGAGGTCGAGTTTCGTGGCCATGGTTTCCTCACAGCCGGGAGAGCCACTGCTGCGCCTGCGCCGGGGTCATGCCGCCGCGCAGGCCCGCTCTGATCTGGGCGTTGTTCTCGATGTTGTCCGCGGACAGCGAGGGGTAGGCGGTGTACCACACCGGCACCGCGACCTGGTGGCAGCGCAGCGTGTTCTTGAACTGCTGCTCGTACCGGGCGCCGCCCCACAGCAGCCACCGGGTCGGCGGGTAGCCGACGCCGTTGCCGAACGCGGCGTTCAGCCCCCACCAGACGATGTTGATGAAGTCGTCGTTATACGCCTCGACGGCACCGTCGTAGTCGCTGGCGAAGGTCATCCGCCGCCACCCATCCAGCGGGACCCACCGGGCGAAGTGGATCGTGGTGATCCCGGCCAGGCTGGCGTGGTTGTAGACGTGCCGGACCGCGTAGTCGACGCCGAACAGCACCGCGCGGAAGGTGAGCCGCCGCAGCATGCTGGGCCGGACGAAGCCGACGACCGCGAACGGATTCTGCGTGGTGAAGTCCTCGCAGGCGGCAAGCTCCTGCAGATGTGCCAGCGCCGGGCGCTGCGTGAACGGCCGGTCGCGGCGCTCGTCGATCCGGAGCAGCACCAGCCAGACGGGCACCACGGCGAGCAGCACCGGCAGCAGCAGGGCGAGTACGAGCGGCACGGCGGCCAGGTGGATGGCCTCGCGGACGCGGAAGGACACCGGCGGCGGCGCCGGGGGGCCCGCCGCCCAGGCCAGGTCGGGCCGCCCGGCGACGAAGGCGCGCAACTCGGCGCGGACCTCGGTGGCGGTGCGGCCGCCCTGGTCACACCGGTCGAGGTAGTCCTCCAGCGCGTCCCGCAGCCGCGCCTCCTGGCGGATCTGCTCCAGCCCGCGCCCCACCGTGTTGACGTAGAACGCACTGGCCCGGACCCGGTGCCGGCGCAGCCAGGCGATCCGGGCACGGCGCCGGGAGGCAGGCCCTGGGTAGCCCACGCAATGCCCGAAAGCCTGGTCGATGCCAGCCGCGGCGATGCCGGCCAGCTCGGCCAGGTGCCGGTGCAGCGGGGCATCCACCTCGCTCATGAAGATCAGGCTTGCCGGAATCGGCCGCCCCTCCAGGGACTCCGTCTCCTCCAGCAGGTAGAGCCTGGCGAAGTGCAGCCCCCGCAGCCGGGTGAAGCCGAACAGCTTCTCGGCCCGGCCGTCCCGGGCCGTCTCAGCGAGCCAGCCCCGCAGTGCGGGCACCCGCCCCGCGGTGACCGGCGCCCGGATCGTGACGCCTATCTGATATGGCATGGCCCTTTCCCCCGTTCCGGCCCTGTCCCCCGTTCCCGGCCTCCCTGGCGATGGCCAGGGCAAGGGCGGTGTTGGTGACCGAGATTCCGGCCGCCACGACGGCAACCCGCGCCGGCAGCTGCCGCCGCAGCCCCGCCGTTATCGCCGACATCGCATCCGCCCCGTGGATGACGACCCCGGCCTTGCCCTGCTGGCGGGTGGCGCCCCCGGTGAGCAGCCCCAGGCCGAGCAGCACGGTACGGATGCCGAACATCCGCAGCGGATGGACGGCCACCCCGTTCGTTGCCGGGTCAGCCCCGAGCCGCCGTAGCATCACGTCCGGGGCGAACAGCGCCAGCCCCCCGTTCACCAGCCGGATGGTGGCCAGAGCGAGCCGGGCGTAATCGCGGCGCTGCACCATGGGCCCTCCCTCGCAAGACATCAGCCATCCGAAGATCCTTATCGCTATCACAGAGCACCGGCGCGCTGCCCTGATACACCTCATACTCGTCCCGGCCTGCCCATCGACGCGAAACTCGCGCAGCTCACCTGCGGCTCCACGCAAAAGCCCGGCCGCCAGGAACGGCGCTCAGCGGTCGGCGGACTCGGCGAGGTAGTCCCGGAACCGCTCGATGGTGCTGCGGACACCCTCGGGCAACGGCGTCTCCGGCGGCATCGCGAACAGCTCCCCCGCGTGCGGCCCGACCTGCTCGGGGAACGGAAGCTGGACGTCGTCATAGCTGATCTGGCCGGCCATACCAGGCGCGGCAGCCTCGATCGCGGCGACGATCTCCCGCATGTGCACCGTGCTCCCGGCGAGGTTGACCACCCGGGCGCCGCGGTAGCCGCTGCGCGAGGCGCTGACGAAGTTCCGCGCCACGTCCTGGACGTATTGCATCTGGCACCGCCCGCCGAAGCTGATGTGGTGACCCTCCCCGCGCGCCGCTGCCAGCATCGCCCGGGTGGGCTCGGAGGTCACGCCCTGATCCCGGCCGGGACCGTACACGACATAGGGGCGCAGCCCGATGCTGGGCACACCGTCGTCCAGCCAGTACACATACGCGGAGCCCTCGTTCGCCCGCTTGAAGACGCCGTAGTGGGTATGTGCGTGCCCGGCAAGCAGCCCAGGCTCGCCGGAGCCGGGGTCGTCGGGGTCGTAGGCGGCGACCGAACTGGCGTAGACGACCGGCGCCCGGTCACCGGCAAGCTGGCGCTTGGCCGCCTCGAAGACCGCGATCGTGCCGGTGACGTTGACCGTGGCCCCCAGGATGGGGTTGGCCCGGCAGGCCGGAACCTGCAGTGCCGCCAGGTGGATGATCGCGTCCACGCCATGGTCGGCGACCGTCTTCTCCACCAGCTGAACGTCGGTGACGTCGCCGCTGATCCGGGTGATCCTCTCGCGAAGTTCGGGCGGGACCGCCTGCCGCAGCCGGTGATCGTCGTGGCCGAGGTCGAACGCGACCACGTCGATCCCTTCTTCCGCCAGAACGCGGACGGTCCAGGCCCCGATGCAGCCCAGCGCGCCGGTCACCAGATAACGGCGCGGTGCTGCCGTATTGCCCATGTTCGCCTCGTTGTCAGGCATGGCATCCCCATCCGGAGTAGAGACCGATCATTTTGCCCCGATCAGCGGGCCGGTTGCTGTCAGCACAGCTCGATCCCGCATTCGGCGGCCACCCGCCGGACGTGGGCGATGGCACGCGCCGCGTCGTGCGGGCCGAGATGCTCGACGATCAGCGTCGCAGGCTGCGGCAGCAGCCGGGCGCAGGTGTCGAGCACGGACGGCAGTTCCAGCAGGCCCTCGCCGGGCACGGCCTCGGCTATGTGCAGCACGAGGCCGGCCTGGATGGTGACGTCCTTGATGTGGGCGGTCGGCGCCAGCCTGGGCTGGAGCACCTCGGCCGCGTGCCGGGCGGCGTCTCCGGAGTTGTAGGCGGCCGGGATCGAGGCCAGGAAGTTGACCGGGTCGAAGTTCACCCGCACCCACGGTGAGTCCACGGCGTCCAGGATGAGGCGCACGTTCTCGGGTGTGTCCAGGGTGGTGAGGCAGTGCGCCTCCAGCGCCAGGACCGTGCCGGCGCCGGCGGCCCGCGCGGCCAGTTCGGTGAGGCTGGCGACGAGCAGGTCCCGGCTTTGCTGCGAGTGGTTCGCCCGGGCCGGGCCATAGGGGTGGTGTGGGTGATGCGAGCCGCATCCGGTCACCACCATGCCGGCCCCGACGGCCGCCGCAGCGAGGAGGAACTCGCTGACCTCGCCGATGCTCCGGCGGCGGTGGGCGCTGTCGGCGGTGACCAGGTTGGGCCGCAGCCCCGCATACTGCACGATGTCAAGCCCGGCGTCGCGGAGGATCGCCGCAAGGCGCCGGGCGCGCGCACCGCGCATCTCGGCGGGCGCTACCTCGAAGTGCGTGACCAGGGCACTGACGCCGAGCGCCCTGATGCTGGCGGCGAGCGCGGCGGTGAGCTCGCCGGGATCGGCGGGCAGCGGGCCCTGAGCAAGGCCGAGCCGCATAGCGGTCACGGGCCGGTCACGTGTGGCTGTGTCCACACCGTGCATCCATTGAGGCCCTGGCCGCGGAACGCCGCGACGAACAGCACCGCGCCGGCGACCTCTCCGGGTTGCTGGAACCGGCCGGTCGGAGCGGTTGCCAGCCGCTCCGTGATCACCTCCCCGGCGGTCCGGCCTTCCGCGGCGGCCAGCCGTGCCCCGATGCCCGGCCACATCGCGCCCTCGACGTCGCCGGGGTACACGACGGTGGTGCTGATGCCCTGCTCGCCCCAGGTGCCGGCGGCGGACTGGGACAGGTGGTTCAGCGCGGCCTTGCTGGCGCCATACGCGGGCACCAGCCCGCGGCCGTGCTCGGCGGCCGGTGAGCTGATGTTGATGAACTTCCCGCGGCAGCCGGTGTGCGCGGACGGCTGCTGCGCCACCATAACGCGCGCGGCCGCCGTCATGAGCAGCAGCGGCCCTTCCACGTTGACGCCGAAGATGCGGCGCCAGGTGTCCAGGGACGTCTCGGTCAGCGGCTGCACCGCGATGATGGCCGCGTTGTTCACGACGACGTCGAGACGGCCGAACCGCTGCATCGTGGCCGCCACCAGCTGATCAACTGCCCTGGGGTCACTGACGTCCGCAGGCACCACCGTCGCTCGCGCGGGGCCCGTTGCCTGCCCCGCACCCGTCGCGTGCCTCGCGGCCGCTGCCTGGTCGGCGCCGATCGCGGCCGCGGTGGCTGCGGCGCCGGCCTGGCTGATGTCCGCGACGACCACATGCGCGCCCGCTTGGGCCAGCCGCCTGCAGACCGCGGCGCCGATGCCGCCGCCCCCGCCGGTCACGATGACCACCTGGCCGGTCAGGTCGTGGCCCGGCGGCGCCGCCGCGCTCATCCTTGGGCTGCCCGTATCCCTCGGCCGCCCGGTTTAGTAGATCCGGGCGCGCAGGCCACCGTCCACGACGATGTCGATGCCGGTGAGGTAGGAGGCATCGTCGGAACCGAGGAAAACGGCCGCGTTCGCCACATCGCGCGGCTCGGCGAACCGGCCGAGCGGGTAGCGGTCGGTGATCTGTTTGCGCGCGGCGGCCGGGTCTGGCTGGAAATCGAAGAACTCCTTCAGCAGCGGGGTCTCCACATCACCGGGGCAGATCGTGTTGACGCGAATGTTGTCCGGGCCGAGAGAGGCGGCCAGCGACCGGCACATGGCTCGCAGCCCGCCCTTGGTCGCGCCGTAGGCGGGCAGGTCGGGATCGCCCGTGATGCCCAGCAGCGAGGCGGTGATCACGATCGAGCCACCGCCGCGGGCGCGCATCAGCGGGACCGCTTGCTTGATGCCGAGGTAGACGCCGCGCAGGTTGGTCGCGTGCAGCCGGTCCCATTCGCTCTCCGGGGTTTCCTCCAGCCTGGCCATGTACTGGATGCCGGCGTTGGCGTGCAGCACGTCGAGCCCGCCGAAGGTGTCCACGGCCAGCCGTGTCATCCGCTGGTTGCCCTCGGCGGTGGAGATGTCGGCCGCCAGCGCCACCGCGGTGCCGCCGCTGCCGGTGATGGTGCCGGCGGTGCGGGCCGCGGTGTCCCCGTGGATGTCCACGCAGACCACCGATGCGCCATCCTCGGCGAACCGCATCGCCGAGGCCTCGCCAATGCCCTGGCCGGCGCCGGTGACGATGACCACCTTGCCCTGGACTCTCATTCCTGGCCTCCTCGTCACGTAATGGGCCGTCCGCCCTCGTCGAAGCCGCGTACCGCCGTGCTGGCGGCGAATCCGATCAGCCTGGTCTCGGCAGTGAGCGAGTCACCGGCCGCGAGCTCACGCGCGTGGCCGACGGCGATGGCCTCGTCGAGCGCGGACGGGTAGCCCGTCCACGGCTCCACCGCGACGCAGCGGATCCCGCGCCAGCCGCCGTTGACCAGCCACACCCACACGCACCGGAAGATCTCATGCGGGAAGGTCATGCCGAAGCCGGACTGCCAGTGCGCGTCCCAGGCGGCCAGCCATCCCGCGGTGAGCTCGGTGGCGTAGTGCATGTCCCAGGTGCTGGGCGGCGCCGTGGCCGGCTCGGTGAGCTCACGCTGGGGCCACGGGTAGGTGGATCCGCTCGGGCCGAGCCGGTCGCCGGGCCAGGAGTCCTGGATCACGCCAAGCCTGGCCGGGATCTCGATCCTGGTCGCGGGGCCGAGCGGAAGCCCGGGATGGATGCCCCAGAGGAACCGGAACGGCATCGTCCCGGTGTTCGTGACGCGGTGGCGCATCCGCACGAACGGCTTGCCCGGTTCCAGTTCCATGGTCCGCTCGACGTGGAACGGCGTGATGACGCCGTCGCGCGAGAAGGTCACCGCCGTGGCGCTGAGCTGCCGCGCGGTCCACGGCATCGACCACGCCTCACCCAGGTAGGGAAGCTCCTCCCCATCGACGGCGCACGGCGCGCCGGTCGGCAGGCACTCGTCGATGCCGCCCGTCCACCAGTTGTCCACGTTGCCGCCGAACACCGGCTGGCGCACTTCCACCCGCGGGTGGTGATAGAGGAGATCGCGGTCGGCCGGTTTGAAGATCATCTGATGGATCTTCGCGCCGACCTGCGGGAGCACCGTCACCCGGAGGATCTCGTTTTCCAGCGTGCATGCCTGAAATCCCCGATAGGTCCAGTCGAAAGAAATTTCAGTGCCGTGCACGGATCGGCTCCTCGCTGCCCGGCTGGACCAGCTCAGCCTCCTCCAGGCAAGTTTTCATCTGCGAGTCTCATATAACGAAACAGTCTATGTTCAAAGACAGAGACAGGCTAGAATCGCCGTCATTGCCCTGTCAAGGTCCGCGATCACCGAGGAGGTTGCGGGTGAAGATCACCGATGTGCGGGCAACGACGGTCGCGATCCCCCTTTATGGCACGCTCCGGTATGCCCAGGGTGTGCACCCTGGCAGGCTTATCAGAACCCTGGTCGAGGTCGACACCGACGAGGGCATCACGGGTCTCGGCGAGATCGGCGGCAGCGGCGCCTCCAGCGATGCGCTGATCGCCGCGCTCCGCAGCCGGGTTACCGGGCACGACCCGTTTCAGCCGGAGAAGCTGCGATGGGCCGCCTACAACCCGGTCGAGGGTGCCTTTTACGAGGACCTGTCCCAAGGGTTCGCCGCCATCGAGTTCGCTTGCCTGGACATTCAGGGAAAGGCGCTCGGACGGCCGGTGCACGAGTTCCTGGGCGGGGCGATCCGGGACCGGATCGAGTTCTGCGCCTACCTGTTCTTCCAGCGCCCCAGCGACGGCGGCCCGGCGGTGGGCTCTCCGGAGGAGATGACCGCGCACGCCCGCGACGTGATCGCCGAATACGGGTTCAGGACGATCAAGATCAAGGGTGGCGTCTTCCGGCCGGCGCACGAGGTGGCGGTAATGGAAGCACTGCGTGCCGCGTTTCCCGGGCACCAGCTCCGCCTCGATCCCAACTCCAACTGGTCCGTCGAGGACTCGATCCGGTTCGCCAGGCCGCTGGAGCAGGTAGGCCTGGAGTACTACGAGGACCCCTGCTGGGGGCATGCCGGGATGGCCCGGCTCAAGAAGACCACGTGGCTGCCGCTGGCCACCAACACCTATGTGACGAAGCTGGACCACATTCCGCAGGCGGTGGCCATGGACTCGGTCGACGTCGTGCTCACCGACCCGCACTTCTTCGGCGGCATCCGGCCCGCGGTGACGGCGGCCGCCATGTGCGGCACCTTCGGCCTCGGGGTCGGCATGCATTCCAGCGGTGAGTGCGGCATCTCGCTGGCCGCGATGCTGCACGCCGCGGCGGCCATGCCGGAACTCGCGTTTGCGGCGGACGCCCACTACCACTACATGAAGGATGACGTGATCGTCGGCGGCAAGCTGGGCTGCCGGGACGGCTCCTTCGCCGTGCCGGCCGGCCCCGGCCTCGGCGTCGAACTCGACCCGGACCGGGTAGCCCGGTACCGCGAACTGTATGAGCGCGAGGGCGGTTACGCCTACATCGGCGACCCGGACCGCCCCGGCTGGGTCCCGATGATCCCCGAGCAAGACTGGCCGGCGTCATGACCGCGGCCATCCGGGACGCCGTCTCCGAGGTCACCGTGCTGGCTGGCGCGATCGATCACCCCGAGGCCGTGGCCTGGTGGGACGGCGCGGTCTGGTGCGGCACCGAGGCCGGGGACCTGGTCCGCATCGACTCGGCCACCGGGGAGACCCGGGTGGTGGCCCGGACCGGCGGTTTCCTGCTGGGGCTGGCATTCGACGGGGACGGCTACTGTTACGGCTGCGACATGGGCCTCGGGCGGGTCGTGCGGATCGGCATGGACGGGTCGGTGGAGGTGCTGGCGGACAGCGTGGCCGGGCGCCGCCTCAGTTCTCCCAACTACCTGGTGTTCCGCTCGGATGGGACGCTGTATGTGACCGAGTCGGGCTCGGGCTGGGAGGCCGATGACGGCTACCTGTTCCGGATCAGGCCCGGCCACGAACCGGAGGTCGTCAGCGAGGAGTGCCGCGCGTTCCCCAACGGCCTGGCGCTGTCGGCCGATCAGCGCACGCTGTACGTGGTGGAGTCGCGCCAGCCCGGCGTCGTCACCTACGAACTGGACGGCGACGCGGTCGGGCCGCGGCAAGAGTTCCTGCACCTCCCCCGCACCGTCCCGGACGGCCTGGCGCTCGACTCTACCGGTGCGCTGTACGTGTCGTGCTGGCGGCCGGACCGGGTGTACCGGGTGGCGGCGGGCAGCGACGTGGCGGAGATCTACCTGGACGACTGGACCGCCGAGTACCTGAACAGCCCCACCAACCTGTGTTTCGGCGGAGCCGGCCTGTCCACGATCTACCTGGCCGGTCTGTGCGGCTATGCCATCAGCCAGATCAGCGCCGAGGTACCGGGGCAGCCGCTGGTGTTCCCGTCGTTCCGGCCGGCCCTGCCCCCAGGCCTGCGCGCGGAGGAGGCGTGATGCTCCCGGCGGAGGCGGTGGACGGCGCCCGCCGCCAGGCTCGCGCCCTGCTCGACCGGGCCGGGATCGCGCTCACCGAGGCCGAGCAGCGGGACATGGACGTGGCCGACTTCGGCCTGGCCGACTTCGCCCGCATCGGGCTCATCGAGATCGTCTACGTCAACAACGAGCGGTACTGCGCGAAGGAACTGGTTCTCGCACCCCGCCAGACCTGCCCCGAGCACCGTCATCCGCCGGTGGCCGGGGCCGACGGCAAACAGGAGACCTTCCGCTGCCGGTGGGGACAGGTGTTCCTGTACGTGGCCGGGCCGCCGCACCCTTCGCCACGCTGCAGGCCGCCCGCCGGCAGCGAGCCGTACTTCACCGTCTGGCATGAGATCGAACTCGCGCCCGGCGGCCAGTACACGATCCCGCCCGACACGCTGCACTGGTTCCAGGCCGGCCCGGCCGGTGCGGTGGTTTCGGAGTTCTCCACCAGCAGCGTGGACGAGACCGACGTGTTCACCGATCCCCGGATCGTCTGGGATCCGCAGTAGCGGCCGTGATGCCGGTGGCCTGGCACCTGGCCGGCCGGGCCGGGCTACTGCCGCGCTATCCCGGCAGCCGGGATGGCGGGCGGCCCGCCCGGAGCCCGCCCAGGTCGATCTCGAAGCCGATGCCCGGCGCCAGCGGCGCCTTGACGTGGCCGTCCCGCCCCACACCCGGCTCGACCCGGATCGGGTTGGTCAGCACCATGGACTCGTAGTAGCTGTTGTTCCGGACGGCGGCGGCCAGGTGGATGTTGGGCAGCCCGCCGCCGTGCACCTCGGCCGTCATCTGATGCGCGTCGGCCAGGTGCGCCACCCGCATCGAGCCGGTGATGCCGCGGAAGTCCGAGCCGGTGCGCACCATGTCCGCAGCGCCCGCGTGGATGTACTCGGCGGCGATGTAGTGACAGCCGTCCGCCGTCTCCGGTACCAGCACCGGGATGTCGAGCGAGTCGCACAGCCGCCGGTAGGCCGAGATGCTGAACTCCCGCATCGGCTCCTCGTACCACCGGTAGCCGGCCAATTCACAGGCGCGGCCGACGTAGAGCGAGTCGTAGGGGCTGAACCCGGCCGACCCGTCATACATCAGGTCGATGTCGTCGCCGACGTGGTCGCGGACCGCCTGGCAGAGCGCGGCGTCCTCCCGGGGCCTGCCCCAGGCGTGCAGCTTGATGGCCCGGAAGCCGTAGTCGAGGCACTGGTCGATGACGTCGAGGTACTCGGCGGTGGTGGCGAAGGTCGCGGTGCTGGCATAGCCCGGGACCGCCTCGGCGTATCCGCCGAGCAGTTGGTGCAGTGGCAGGCCGGCGGCCTTGCCGGTAATGTCCCACAGCGCGATGTCGGCGGCTCCGAGCATGTAGATGGGCAGTTCCTCGATCCGGTCGAGTTCCCAGATGAGGTGCCAGATCAGCTCCTTGCGGAGCGGGTCCTGGCCGATCAGCAGCGGCGCCAGGCAGCGGCCGATGATGTCCTGGGCAATCGGCCCGCGGTCGATGCACGAGTACCCATCGATGCCTTCGTCGGTGACGATGCGCAGCCAGGTGACAATCTCCTCGGGCGGGCTGCCCGGCAGGCCGTCGCGCCACAGCCAGGAAACCGTCACGGGCTCGGTGACCGTGTACGACTCGACAGCCACGATCTTCATGCGTCGCCCCCTAGCGGGCCATCCAGCGGGGCGGGACGGACTGGTCCCACGCCGGCACCGGTCTGCTTCAGCAGCGCCGCGATCTGGGCCATGACCTCGGCGGGCAGTTCATCGGAGCCGTGGCCCGCCCAGCCAGCCAGCTGTTGTCTCGTTCTGGCGCCGAGGATCGCGGCGGACACGCCGGGCCAGCTCAGCACCCATCCGCTGGCCAGCTCGGCCAGGCTGCGTCCCAATGGCCCGGCCAGCTCGCGCAGCGCTTCCACCAATTCCAGGCAGCGGCTCAGCTGCGGCTCGGTGAAGACCTCGCCGCGCTCCAGCCGCACGTCGCACGGGCCGAACGTGGCCACCCGGTCCCGGGTGACGCTGCCGGCCAGCATGCCGGTTTCCAGCGGGCTGTAGGCGAGCACCGTGGTGCCGTGAACCGCGCACCAGGGGATGAGCTGCTCCGCCGCGGAGCGCCGGAGCATGGAGAAAGGCGGCTGCAGCGTGTCCACGTGCCGGATGGCTTCGCACCGGTCCAGCAGTCCCACGTCGAAGTTGCTGACACCGATCCAGCGGGTCAGCCCGGCCGCGGCCAGGTCCGCCATCGCGCCCCAGGACTCTTCGACGGGGGTCCCGCCGATCTCCGGCCAGTGGATCTGCAGCAGATCGACCTCGCCGACGCCGAGGCGGCGCAGCGAATCCGCGCACTGCCGCCGGATGCTCTGCGGGCTGAGCACCTCCCAGGACGGCTCGCCCGGGTCGTCCCAGACCACGCCGCATTTGGTGAAGATCATCGGCCGGTCCGCCGCCGGCAACGACCGGAGTGCCTTTCCGGCCAGCTCCTCCGCGTGGCCGAGGCCGTAGTACGGGGCGGTGTCGAGCCAGTTGATTCCCGCCTCGAGCGCGGCTGCGATCACCTCGCGCGAATCGGCGTCGGGCTGCTCCCCCAGGCTGGCCAGGTATCCGGCACCGCCCATGGCCCAGGTGCCGAGGCCGATCCTGCTGAGCGGCCGCCCGCCGAGGCTGGTGTACCGCATCAAACGGCACCCATGAGCCCGTCACCGCCGTCCACGCGCAGCGACACGCCCGTGACATGCCTGGCGGAGGCGAGGAAGAACACCGCATCGGCGATCCACTCGGGCTGGGCGATGCCCCCCAGCGGGTTGGTGACCGCGTAGCTGGCGAGCTCCGCTTCTATCGTGTCGCCGTAGACGCCACGGGTCAGCGGCGTATCGACCCCGCCCGGGCACACCATGTTGACCCGGACCCGGCGCGGCGCGAGTTCGGCGGCCAGGGCCCGGCCGAGCCCGATGAGAGCGATCTTGCTGGCGGCGTAGACGGCCGCGCCGGGGTGGGCCAGGAGCCCGGAGTCCGAAGCCGTGATGATGATGGCGCCGCCGTCCCGGACCAGGGGCACGGTGGCGCGAAGCGTGTTTATCGTGCCCGTGACGTTGACGTTGAGTATCCGGTCGACGGTGTCCGGATCGGTGTCGACCAGCGGCCGCTCGGGCGGGCAGATGCCCACGTTCGCGTGCACCGCGTCGAGAAGGCCGGCCGAGCGTGCGGTGCCAGCCAGGGCGTTGACCGAATCCACGCTGGTGACATCCGTCCGGACGGTGACCACATCCGCCGCACCCAAGTGGGGCAGGTCCGCGCGCACCGTCTCCAGTCCCCGCGAGTCGATATCGGCGAGGACAAGCCGCCAGCCGGCCCGGGCGAACGAGCGGGCCGTCGCGGCGCCGATGCCGGAAGCCGCGCCAGTGATCAGGATGAGCGGAGCTTGTGTCATGGACCTGCCTTTCGGGGCAACCAGCCGAGCAGGTCCCGGCCATGGCCGGGCCTGTCGGGCGAGCTCCTCAGGCAGCCGGTGTGAGTGTAAGCAGGTGATCGCGCGGCTTTCAAGGCCACCGCGCGGCCGCACGAGGCCGGCCCGCTGGCTGCAGCCCCGATGGCTGCTGCGGTCGCGGCCCGGCGACTGCCGCCCGGCGGCCACGGCCGCAGCAGCCACGGCCCAGGCGTTCCCCGGACCTTGACAGCGCCGGGACGATCCGTTACACCTGACACATCCTCAGGTAGTGAGACTTCTTAGTCTCATATATTGAATCAACGATAGGTGCTCTCCGCCGGGCTCCCCAGGGTTCCGCCCGCGAGCTGCGGCTTGGCGCTGACCCGTGGTCTATGGCGTGAGCGATGTCGCGCGCCAGCGATGCGGCGGTGAGCCCGGCCCGCTGGCGGGCCGCAGGCCTGGTGCACCGGCGGGCCATGGCCCGTGACGATGGGAGGTCGAGATGCTGTCTCGGCGAACACGCAGGATCGTCCCGATAGCGGCGGTTGCCCTGGCGGCCGCGATGGCCGGGTGCAGCGGCGGCCCGGCACCCGCGTCCTCCAACGGGCCGGTGACACTCACCATGTGGGACTGGGACAGCCCCGGAGCGGCGCTTGCCGCCCTGGTCAAACAGTGGAACGCCACGCATCCCAAGATTCACATCAAGCGTGTCGTCCAGCCGTTCAACACGTTCTTCACCCTGGAACGCACCGCGATTACGGCACACAAGGGCCCGGACATAGTGGAAAACTACGCTTCGCCCTTCATCTTCAGCTTCTACCAGGGCCTGGACAACCTCAGCAGTTATGTCACGCCGCAGCAACGCCAGCAACTGGGCTTCTGGAACCTGGTAAGCCTCGGGCTGAAGAGCTCGGGAACACCGTACGCACTCCCCTGGGGCGAGCAGAACGTCCTGTTCTATTACAACAAGGCGGACTTCAAGAAGGCCGGAATCTCCAGCCCGCCGACGACATGGGCGCAATTCCTGGCCGACTGTGCGGCCCTGAAGGCGCACGGGATCACCCCGATCTCGGCGGGCTGGAAAGACGGTTACTACGGTGAGTGGTGGGCGAGCATATTCGCGCCGCAGTTCATGACCGCGCAGCAGCAGTCCACGTTCATCGCCCACCCGAACTGGACGATAGCGCCGATCGCGAAGGCGCTCGGCTACATGCGCGAGCTGTGGCAGAAGGGCTACATGACGCCTCAGGCACCCGGGCTGACGCTGTTCCCCCAGGCGATCAACAACTTCCACGCCGGCAAGGCGGCAATGGTCTTGTCGCTGTCCGCGAACAACGCGAACTTCTCCGAGTACGCCTCCATGGGCCAGAACCTGGGCGCGTTCCTGCCCCCGGTGCTGCCGGGCTCGAACCTGACTTCACCCGAGCTCGAGGCCGAGGGCGGTGTCGCCTGGTCCATTACCAAGTGGTGCAGCAACCCGAAGGCCGCCTACCAGTTCATCTCGTTCCTGGCGCAAGCCAGCAGCCAGGACACCGCGTTCAAGCTCAGCGCGTTCGTGCCCAACACCAGCAGCGCCTCGACCAATACGACGAGCCAGGCAGGTGCCCAGATCATCAACTGGGTCACACACCAGCCGCATTTCGAAGGCATTGTCGACATCGCCTTCCTCGCCAACGTCGAGCCGGCCTATGACAAGGTCATCCCGGAAATCATCAGCGGCACCCTGTCCCCCGCCAGCGCGATGCAGCAGGTCGAGCAGGCGCAGCAGCAAGCACCGGCGATACCGGGCGTCGGAGGATAGCGGCCTGCCCGGACAAGCGCTCCTGGCCGGCCGGTGCGGCGTGAGCACGCGGCCGGCCAGGAGCACGCAGCACCAGGAAGCGGAGACGACTGTGACGGGAATGATGCCGTGACCACGGTGCGGGACATGGACCTTCTGCAGCGGTACGGCGGGCTGCGCAGCGCACTCGTGTCGGACTGCCTGGACCAGGTGGGCATCCGGGACAACGCCATGGCGCCGCGCATAAGGCCGCTGCATCCAGGGTCGCGGCTGGCGGGCTACGCCATGACGATCGCGCTTGAGCTCGTCGACGGGCGACCCGAGGACAAGAGCCTCTGGTACAAGGGCGAACTCGAGGCGGTCGATGGCCTGGAACCGGGTGACGTCGTCGTCGTATCCACGTGCCCCGGCCCGATCTGGGGCGAGCTGCTGGCTACCGCGTCACGGGCGAAGGGGGCCCTGGGCGTGGTGGCCGACGCCGGGGTCCGCGACACGGTGCAACTCGTCGAGATGGGTTTCCCGACGTTCACCTCGCTGATCATTCCCACCGACGGTCTCGGCCGGGCCGATGTGCGGGCCGCGCGAGTACCGGTGAACTGCGGTGATGTGCAGGTCTCCCCCGGCGACGTCGTAGTGGCCGACAACGACGGGGTCGTCGTGGTGCCACTGCACGCGGCCGGGGAGGTGCTGCGGCTCGCCGAACAGAAGTCAGTGGCCGAGGACCTGGTCCGTGCGGAACTGGCCAGGGGGGACTCGGTGCGGGAGGTCTTCCTGAGGCATGGGGTGCTTTGACGACACGAGATGACCGCAGGACAGCGCCGGCGGCACCCGGGCGGGCCTTCGACGCGGCCGCGGTCGAGTCCTGGGCGCGCGCCATCCTGGCACGGGCCGGGCTGACGGCGGAGGATGCCGGCCTCGTCGCGGGCAGCCTGCTGTTCGCCGACCGCCGGGGCGTGCCCACGCATGGCGTGGCGCGGATACCGCTGTATGTCCGGCGGCTTTCGGCGGGCGGCATCTCCCCCGGCGCCCGCCCGGTGATCGTCTGTGACGCGGGCGCGCTGTGCGTCATGGACGGGCATGCTGCGGCCGGAGCGGTGACCGGCGTCCAGGCCGCCCGGCTGGCGGCGGCGCGGGCGCGCCGCCACGGTGTGGGCGTGACCGTGGTCCGGGGCGGCAACGACTTCGGCGCGGCCGGCTACTACGCCGCACTGCTCGCAGCCGGCGGATGCGTCGGCCTGGCCGCCTGCAACTCCGACGCGGTCATGTGCGCACCCGGCGGGACGAGCCCGGTCCTGGGCACCAACCCGCTGGCGTTCGCGGTCCCCGGCACTTCGCTGTTGCTGGACATGGCGACCAGTGCGGCCGCGCACGGCAAGATCGCACACGCGGCAGCCGAGGGCAGGGCCATCCCCGCCGGATGGGGGCTGGACGCGTCCGGCCAGGACACCACCGATCCGCGCCAGGTGCTCGACGGCGGATGCGTCCTTCCGGCCGCGGGTCCCAAGGGGTTCGGACTGGCGCTCCTGATCGACGTCATGGCGGTCCTGGCGGGCGCCCGGCCGAGCCCGTTCATCCCGGGTGCCGAGAGTGAGCCCGGCCTGCCGCAGAACCTCGGCATGCTGTTCCTCGCCATCTATCCCGGGCACTGCCTGGAGCCGCCGGCCTTCCAGGCCGGCGTCGCGGACCTCATCGGGGCCGTGCACGCGACGGGCGCGGCGGGCGGCCGTCGGGTCATGGTGCCCGGGGAGCCCGAGGCAGCCTACGGCGCGAGCCTCGGGGACCGGATCCGGCTGCCCGGGCACCTGCTGGCCGGACTCGTTCGCGTGGGCCGCGAGATGGGCGTGCCATTCCCCGATGTCAACGGCCCAGAACCCGCGGGAACCCCGGAGGAGGTCTCGTGACCATCGGCAGGAGGGCGGCCGCGGCCACGGGCCCGGGCGCACCGGCGGCCACCGGTGCGGCCACCGCGATGGCCGCCCGCGGCGGGCCGGCCTGGCGGGCGCAACCGTGGCGGAACGCACGGAACTCCCTCACAGAACTGATCTTCGTGCTCCCGGTGACCGTCGTCATCGGCGGCCTGATCCTGCTGCCGACCGGTACGGCGGTGGTCCAGTCCTTCACGGACTGGAATCCGGGATACGCCAGTCCTTTTGTCGGGCTGCGGAACTACATCACGCTGGCCACGTCGCCGGTGTTCCACACGATCCTGGCCAACGAGGGCATCCTGCTGCTGGGCCTGCCGCTGTGGGTCGGCCTGCCGTTGCTGCTTAGCTTCCTGATGTACGACAAGGTGCCGTTCGCGGGAGCGCTCCGGACCATCTTCTTCTTCCCGGCGACGGCATCCCCCGCGCTCATCGGCATCCTTTTCACGATCATCCTCGGCCCGCAGGGGCCGGTGAACGCCGGGTTGCGCCTGATCGGCTGGCACTCGCCGCCGGACTGGCTGGTCAGCTCGGGCTGGGTCAAGCCGGTGCTGATCTGCGTGCTGGCGTGGGCGACGGTCGGCACCGGCACCGTGATCTTTTCCGCGAGCCTCACCGCGATCCCGCCCGAACTCTTCGAGATCGCGGAGATCGACGGCGTGGGATGGTGGGGGCGGCTGCGCTACATCGCCCTGCCCGCGCTCCGGCGGATCACCGAACTGTGGACCGTGATCCTGGTGATCACGGCGTTCACCGGCATGTTCCCCTGGGTCTACACGCTCACCCTCGGCGGACCCGGCTACGCCAGTACCACGATCGACTACGACATCTATCAGAACGCGCTGACGAACGGCTATTTCGGTCTGGCCGCCGCGGAAATGGTGTACATGCTGGTGCTGATCAGCCTTGTGCTGCTGACCGGATGGCTGCTGTTCTTCAGGGCCAGAAAATCGGAGACTCCCGATGCGTAAGGTCAGCCCGCCCAAGACGCTCATCGCGGTCATCTGCACGCTGCCGATGCTGTACCCGTTCGCTTTCCTGGTGGGCACCGCACTGAAGACACAGCCGGAATTCACCACGAACGCCAGCGGATTCCCCCAGCACCTCACCCTGTCGAACTTCAGTTATGCGTGGAAATCGGCGGACCTCGGCGCCGGCGTCGCACATTCCCTGATCGCGGTCGGCATCGGGGTCGTCGTCACCGTGGCCATTTCGGCCCTGGGCGCCTTCTGGTTCTTTCTGCGGAAGGGCCGGGCCGCCCGGTTCTTGAGGATCGTGCTCATTGGCACGATGGCGCTCCCCCCGCCGATCTTCATCATTCCGCTCTACGTGCTCCTGTCGAACGCCAACCTGACCAACAACCTCGCCGTCCTCGGCCTTGTGTATGCGGCCTGGAACAGCAGTTTCGGCCTGTACCTCCTTCACGCCTACCTGCAGCACGGCATGCCACCGGAGGTGCTGGAGGCGGCAAGCGTGGACGGGGCAAGCACCTGGCAGGTATTCCGGCGTATTGTCGCGCCACTTCTCCGCCCGGCCATCGCGACCTTGTCGGTGCTGACTTTTGTCTGGTCGTGGAGCGACCTGCTCATGGCCCTGGTGATCATCCAGAGCGCCACTCAGCGGACCCTCATACCGGCGACCGCCCTGCTGACCAACCGCTACAACACCGATATTCCAGGGAACGCGGCTGCGGTCCTGATCGCCCTTATCCCAATGCTCATCGTCTTCCTGCTCGGCCAGCGCTTCCTGCAGCGCGGAATTCTGGCCGGCATCGGCAAATGACCGCAAGGCACTGCCGCCATGGGCGCGGGCGATAGGGTGAGTTCACCGGTGGCTGTGGCATAATGGAGCCCGTGCTAGAGGGGATCGTTTCTTGACGTCCGTGTCCCAGAAGCCCGCCGTCACGTTGTCCACGCTTGATCACGGTCTGACCGTGCTGGAATATCTGGCGCAGCACGGCCCGTCCTCGCAGAACGACATCAGGCAGCATCTGGGAGTTTCGCGGGCGACCGCCTTCCGGGTCATCGCGGCGCTGCAGGGCCGGGGTTACGCCGAGCACCTGCCGGGCACGCACCAATACCGGCTCGGGCCCTCGCTGCTGGAGATGATCAAGAACGCCGAATTGTCGTCGGTGGTAGAGCTGGCCGGGGCCGCCATGGCGGGGCTTCGGCGGGCAACCGGCGAGACCGTGAACCTGGGCCTGTTCCGCCAGGGCCGCATCACGTACGCGGCCATCTTCGATGGCAGTTATGCGCTCCGCATGCAGGCCCAGGTTGGTGACGAGGTGCCGCTGCACGCCACGGCCATCGGAAAGTCCGTGCTCGCCGCCCTGCCGGAAGCAGAGCGTGCGGCGCTGCTCGGGCCGGAGCCGTACCGGCGGTACACCGACCGCACGCTGACCCGGGCCAGCCAGGTCGAGGGCGAGCTTGCCCGGGTGGCCGTGCAGGGCTACGCGATCGATGACGAGGAGACCGAGGTGGGTGCCAGCTGCATCGCCGCCGCTATCCTCGGCGCGCGCGGGCGGCCGGTGGGCGCCATCTCCGTGTCGTCGGCCTCCGCCCGGCTCCGGAAGGGCTCGGCGCGCCGGGAACTGGGTCAGGAGATCGCCCGATGGTGCAAGCAGATCAGCGAGCATCTCGCGTAGCCGGGCAGGGAGCCCACCGGATCCCGGCCGCGCTCAGCCCTCCTTGGCCCGGCCGATCCGCCGGTAGTCCTCGTCCCTGGCATAGCGCGGTTCCTTGTAGATGAACCACGACGTGGACGCCGGGCTCGCCGGATCATCGTCGTAGCGCACCGGCCGGAGCGGGTAACCCCTGTCCTCGGCCGGCCAGTGTTCCAGGTACAGGCTGCAGTGCGTGCAGTACCACGGCACCCCGGTCTTGCCCCAGGTGTACGGCTGCGGGGTCCGGTTCACCCCGGTTGTCGGCCACGGCCCCTCCCCCGTCTCGGGATCGCCGTAGCGCAGCATTCCCCCGGTGCCACATGCCGCGAACTCCATGCAGTACCGGTCGCCTTCGTCCCGCACCAGGAACGTGCCGTCCCGGTCGGGGCCACCGAAGTGCGAGCGCATGCCTTCGCAGGACAGCTGCAGTTTCTCCGCCGCGGACATGTCCTCCCAGGCGTGGTAGCGCTCCCGCCAGATGGACTCATACGGCCCCCGCATCGCGTCGACCGGGGCCTGCTCGCCGAACTGGTCGTCGATGATCGTGAGGATGTCCTGGATGAAGCGGACGGTCTCGTCGTTGATGGTCTTCATGACCCGGCGGGTGTGACCGAGCAGCAGTGTGGCGTTGTCCGCGTCGCCCGCCCGGATCGCGGCTATCGCGTCCGCTTGGAACGCGCGCGCGACCTCATACAGCGCGTCCCAGACGTGCGCGGCCGGAACGCGCAGCAGCAGCGGCGGCAAGCCGAGCCGGCCGGCCAGGTGCTCGGTGAGCTGGGCCAGCCAGCCGTTCAGCACCGTGTCGTTCAGGAGCTTGAACTCCTCCAGCATGTATTCGGCCAGGCCGACGGCCGCGGCGGTCTCGCCGCGGCGCAGCGCCAGGACGGCAAGCTGCGCGCTCGGGACGCCTAGCTGCTCCGGCGGGTCCTGCCGGATCCTCCTGCCGAGCCGCGCCGAGTACCGCAGCACGTCGGTCCGCAGTGAGGCCGGGAACCCCGTCACCGGCCACCTGCCCGTGGCGGCGCGGTCGAGTCCCGGATGACCAGTTCCATGGGCCCGTCGAAGGTCTCCTGGATCGGGTCACTCGCAGGCCGCTCGGCCAGCAGTTCCAGGGCGCGCGCGCCCAGGCCGGTCAGCGGCATCCGGACGGTGGTCAGCGCCGGGGACAGGAACGCGGCCAGGCTGAGGTCGTGCACGGTGATCACGGAGATGTCCCCGGGAATGCGGGCTCCGCGGGCCGCCGCCGAGTGCAGGGCGCCCGCCGCGGACGTCACATTGGCGACGAAGACCGCCGTGGGCGGGTCCCGCAGGGCCAGGAGTTTGCTCATCGCACCGAAGCCACCCGCCGGGGTGTAGTCGGCGCTGACCACCAGGCCGGGCGGTGTGGCGAGGCCGGCGGTCCGCATGGCGGTGCGGTAGCCCGCGGCCCGGCGCCCGGCGGTGTCGGCCGACGAGGGCCCGGCGATGTGCGCGATCCGGGTATGCCCAAGGTCCACCAGGTGCGAGACGGCCATGTCAGCCGCCCGCTCGTCGTCCAGGACGATGTACCGGCTGACGCCGGGAACCCGCCGGTTGACCAGCAGGAACGGCACGCTCAGCGGCTCCAGCGCGGTGCCCGCCACGGCACCTGCCCCGGCGTCCGCCTCGGTGTCGGCGTCGGTGTCGGCGTCGGTGTCCGCCAGCAGCAGGCCGTCGACCCGGCCGCTGGCCAGCTGCCGGGCATACTGCATCGGAGTGAGCCCGGACCCGGCGCTGCTGCCGGTCAGCAGCACACAGTTCATGCCGACGGCGGTGGCCTCCGCACCCTGGATGATCTCCGCGTAAACGGGGTTGCCGAAGTTCGGGATGATCAGGCCGAACGCGTCCATCCGGGACCGGCGCAGGCTCCGGGCCGTCGCGTTCGGCTGGTAGCCCAGGTCCTCGATCGCGGCCAGCACGCGGGAGCGTGTCTCGTCCCGGATCGATAGCGCCTGGTCGTTGTTGACCAGGCGGGAGACCACGGCCGTGCTGACCCCGGCGTGCCGCGCGACCTCCGCTATCGTCACTCCCCCCGGACGTGGCGGCAGCTTCGTCACGGCAGGGCCTTCCCCGGCCGGCCGTTGTCTCGGGCGCGCCATGCGGATATCGCCTCGGCGATCACCCGCGCCGGATCGCCCAGGTAGTCCTGCGGGCGCAGGTCGGTCGTCAGCACGGCCTGGGCGCCGGCGGGGGCACTGCGGCGCAGCACCGCGATCAGCGGCTCGCGCTGCCGCCTGGCGGCGAGGACGGCGTCGTAGACGAGCTTGTGCGCCTCGCCGCGGCCGATGGCAGAGGCAAGCTTCATCATGTACGCCTCGGCCATCAGCAGGTCACCTTCGGCGGACAGGTTCGCCTGCATCCTGTCCGGGAAGACCTGCAGGTCCGCGGCAACCCGCGAGGCGGTCAGCAGCGCCGAGTTGGTCATGCAGACGACCTGCGGCAAGGCTTGCCACTCTGCCTGCCATTCACCGGCCGAACGCTCGTGACCGGCTTCCATGGCCCGCAGCATAGCCGCGCTGAGCGCCTGCGCTGAGACGGCGAGCCCGACGACGGCCTCGGAACCGATCGGGTTGCGTTTCTGCGGCATCGTGGACGACGCCCCGCGCAGGTAGCCGTCAGCCTCGCTGACCTCACCGATCTCCGTGCGGGCCAGGTCGATCACCTCCCTGGCGAAACGCGCACAGGTGGTGGCGGCACTCGCGCACGCGGTGCAGAAGGCGCTGAGGCCGTCCCGCGCGACGTGCCAGGGGACCTCCACGGGCCGCAGTCCCAGCCGGGCGGCGACGCCGGCCCGCAGCGCGGCGGCCTGGTCGCCGTAACTGGCGGAGGTGCCGCCCGCCCCGAACAGCGACACCACGCAGGCATCCGCCGCCGCCGTGGCGAGCCGCGCCCGCTGCCGGGCCAGTTCGCTCAGGTAGACCGCGAACTTCGCGCCAAGGACGGTGGGAACGGCCTGCTGGGCGTGGGTGCGCGCGGCGATCAGCGTCCCCTGGTGGCGCTCGGCGAGGCCGGCGAAGCAGTCGCCGAGGTCCTGGACGAGGGCGGCCTGGCGGGCGGCCGCCGCCTTGAGCTGGAGGACCAGGGCGGTGTCCATGATGTCCTGGGTCGTGGCGCCCAGATGGACGCAGCCCCGGTGCTCGGCGGGCAGCGCCGCCTCCAACTGGCCGATCAGCGGCAGGATCGGGTAGCCGACGGTGCGCGCATGGGACCAGAGCAGCGGCAGATCGATCGTGTCGGCCGTGGCGGCCTTGGCGATGGCCCGCGCGGCGTCCTGGCCGATCAGCCCCAGGTCGGCCTGCACGGCCGCCAGCGCCGCCTCGACATCCAGCCAGGCCTGCACCGTAGCGCGCTCGGTGAAGATCGCTTCCGTCGTCTCATCACCGAACAGCCGGCTCAGCAGCTCGAACCTGGACCCGCTCACCCGGCCTCGCTCCGTGCCATCTGCCGGATCCTGGCGGCGATCAGGTCAGCGTCGGGAATGACAGCCGACAGGAGGCTGGGCGCGGCCGGTATCCGCACATCCGGCGCACCGATACGCACGGGTGGGCAGCGCAGCCGCTCTCCCGCTTCGGCGACGCTCGCGACGACCTGGGCGGAGAACGCGCCGGTGAGGTTCGCCTCGTGCGCGATGACGAGCCGGCCGGTCTTGCGGACCGACGCAAAGACCGTGGCCAGGTCGAAGGGGCTCAGCCACCGGGCATCGATGACCTCCACCTGTATGTCGTCGGCAGCCAGTTGGTCGGCCGCGGCGAGCGCCTGGCCGACCATGGCACCCCAGCTCAGCAGGGTGACGTCCGACCCCGGCCTTCGTAGAGCAGCGCCAAAAGCAGCCTGCACGGCACCCCCGGTCCTTACGTCGTGCCGCCCGGCGAAGTACAAGTTCCTGTTCTCGATGACAACCACCGGATCGTCGCACCAGATGGCGGCGACTAGCAGGTCATAGGCTTCCTGCGCGGTGGACGGCAGGCACACCCGGATGCCGGGGACGTGCGTCAGCAGCGCCTCCAGGCTTTGGGAGTGCTGCGCACAGGCGCCCGGCTGTGAGCCCTGCTGGGTGCGGATGGTCAGCGGCGCGGACAGCCTGCCACGGGACACGTAGCGGGCATTGGCGGCCTGGTTGACGATCTGGTCGAAGGCCACCAGCGCGAAGTCCATCCACATGATCTCCACGATCGGGCGCATACCGACGAGGGCAGCCCCAACGGCCGCACCCAGCATGGCCGTCTCGGAGATGGGCGTGTCGAAGACCCTGCCCCCGTAGCTGCGGCGCAGACCCTTCGTCACGCCGAAGACGCCGCCCGGCAGAGCCACGTCCTCACCGAAGACGATGCACTCCGCGCGCTCGTCGAGGGCCCGCCGGAGAGCCGCGTTCGCGGCCTCGGCATAGGTCAGCCGCCCGCCAGTGGGGATCCGTCCGTCAGCTGGCATAGAGCCACTGCCGCACCGTGGCCGGATCGGCGCAGGGCGCCGACAGCGCCTGCTTTGCGCAAGCCTCCACGATCTGGCGCTCGGACGTCATGATCGCTGCGAGGTCATCGCCCGCGGTGCCCTCATCCACGAGGCTCCACCTGGCCACGGCCAGCGGTTCACGCGCGGTCGCGGCAGCGACCTCACCTGAGGGGCGGTAGTGCTCCGGATCGCCCACGTAATGACCCACGAGCCGTTGGGTCATCGCCTCGATCAGGGTCGGCCCCAAGCCGTCCCGCGCGCGGCCGTGTGACCAGCGCACGGCGTCGGCGACGGCGCCGGGATCATTGCCGTTGATGCGCAGCCCCGCGAACCCGTATGCGGCCGCGCGCTGGAACAGGTTCGGGTTCCCGGCCATGTCAGCCGCCGGGGTGAGCTCGGCGTAGCCGTTGTTCTCCACCACAAAGATGACCGGCAGTTTCATCGCCGCCGCCATGTTCATCGCCTCGTGGACAGCGCCCTGGTTCATCGCCCCGTCGCCGCACACCGACAGCGCCACCCGGCCGGAATGGTCATAGCGGCTGGCCAGGGCGGCACCCACCGCGTGCGGGACGCCGGCGCCGACGACCGAGTTCTCACCATAGAAACCGTGGGCGGGATCGGACAGGTAGGCCGAGCCGCCGCGCCCGCCGTTGACCCCGCACGAGCGGCCGAGCAGTTCGCCGAACAGGCCGGTCAGGCCGCAGCCGCAGGCGATCGCCCAGCCGTGCCCCCGGTAGGTCGCGAACACGACGTCGCGGGTCAGGTCGAGAGCCGACACCGCACCGACCGGAATGGCTTCCTGGCCGATGCAAAGGTGCACGGAGCCGGCTATCTGGCCGGACAGCTTGAGTTCGAGAACGTTCTCCTCGAACAGCCGTATCCGGCACATGATCCGGTACTGAGCCACCAGCTCAGCTGCCGCCCCGCGAGGCCCGGCCGGCGCTTGCTGCTCCGCTACCTTCATCAGGATTCATCGTCGAAGGCGGCGATCGGCTGTGCAAGCCGTTGCGCCGCAGACACCTTCAGGTAGGCCACGTACCCGATGCCGAGAACCACCAGGATCATGCTGACCAGAATGATGCTCTGGCCGGTTTGGAAGCCCGCCGACCATAGTGCCTGGAAGAAGCTCTTGTAAATGAGGTACGCGTCCAGGCCGATGCCCACCACGGGCACGAGGCCGTTCAGGAACCAGTTGAACCGGCTCCGGGCGAACCTGCTGAAGTAAACGATGTTCGCCAGGTTCACGAACATGTACGTGATGAGCGCGAAGAAGACGATCGGGCCCGCCCACCACACGAATGCGCTCAGCGCGTTCTTCAGCGCGGCGACGAGCACAATGATGCCGATGAGGCTGCCCGCATAGACGGCATGCATGGCATTCCAGGGCACCCGGTACTTCGGGTGCAGCCTGGCCAGCGGCGCGGGCAGCGTACCCTGGCGGGCCATGGCGTAGAGCGCGCGTGATGCGCCCACCACCGTCGCCACGTAGACGGCGGTCGCGGCCGTCATCGCGGTGAGGATGACGAAGATCTGCCCCCAGCCCCAGTACTGCTGCGCGATCGGCACGGCCGGGGTCAGTCCGGACGCGGTGAGCTTCTGCACCTCGCTGATCGGGACGCTGATGGAGAACATCCACGAGTTGAGCGCCCAGAAGATGCCCACGCCGAGCGTCGCGATCAGGGTCGCCTTGGGCAGCAGCCGCCGCGGTGCGTGCGCCTCCTCCGCCACGGTGGAGATCACGTCATAGCCGGTGAACGACAAGATGCCGAGGATCATCGCGGCCCAGAAGGCCGATCCGCCGCCGGTCACGTGGGCCGGGTTGAGCGGCGCGAACGAGAAGTGGTGATCGGAGATCGTCTTCCCCGCGATGGTCAGCGACAGGGCGACGACCACCAGCATCTCGACCGCGATGAACATGACCGCCGACCTGGTGGACAGTTCGATCCCCCGGTAGGTCAGGAAGAACACGAACACGGTGACGATGGCCACGCCCAGCGCCCAGGTCCACAGGTTCGGGTTTTTCATGCCGGCGAACGCGAGCAGGCTGTTGAAGAACAGGCCGAACAGGATCGGCTGCAGGATGACCGCGATCGTGTAGTACAGGGCCATCATCAGCCCCACCCAGGTCGCCACGGCCGGCGAGGTCGTCTTCCAGACCCAGGTGAACGCCGACCCCGCGGACGGGTATTCGCGGTTGACCAGCGCGTAGCTCACCGCGGTCGGGAGCGACACGACCAGGGCGCCGAGGAAGACGAGTGGGGTAGGCAGCCCCACGATCGAGGCCATCGGCCCCCAGTTGCCGTAGATGCCGAGCGCGGGGGACATCATTACCGCGCCGAGTGTTGCGAGCCCGACCAGTCCCAGCGCTCCGGCCCGTAGCCCGGTGGTGGATCCCTGCTTGGCTCCGACTACGTCCATGGCTTCCATCCCCAGGCCGGGCTACGAACTAGCTGCCGTAGCCGAACGTATGACAAGCTGGTAAACCGATTTAGTAAATCGTATTAGCGTTACGGTGAGGCTGTCAACGTTCCCGCGGAGGCCATATGACAGCGAAGGTTGCGCTTGTCACAGGAGGATCGCAGGGCATCGGCCTGGCCGCCGCCACGGCGTTTGCCAGGAGGGGCTATCAGGTCATCGCCGCCGACGTCAGCGTTGCTGACGGCGGGGGTGCCGGTGCTGCAGACGGCGGGGGTGCCGGCCTTGCCAACGGCCGGGGCGCGGGCGCCGGCGGGCCGGACCTGGTCGCCGTTCACGTGGACGTCACCAGCCGGCCCGGCGTGGACGGGCTGGCCCAGTGGATGTCGTCCGCCTTTGGCCGGCTCGACTGCCTGGTCACCTGTGCCGGGGTGACGGGACAACACCCGTCCGCCTCCGTCTCGGAGGAGTCCTGGTCGCGGGTGCTGACCACGCACCTGGACGGGACGTTCCGGTGCTGCCAGGCGTTCTACCCGCTGCTGGTGGCCGCGGGCGACGCGGCGATCGTGACAATCTCCTCTGTTGTCGCCGGGCTGGGCCTGCCCGGACGGTTGTCCTATGCGACCGCCAAGAGCGGCATCGAGGGGCTCACCCGGACCCTGGCCGTGGAGTGGGCCCGGGACGGGATCCGGGTGAACGCCGTCGCCCCAGGATGGACCCGGACGCCGCCGGTCGAGGAGGCCATCCGCTCAGGCCTGGTCAACGAGGGTCATTTGACGGCCCGTATCCCGATGGGGCGCCTGGCGATGCCCGAGGAGATCGCGCGGGCGATCGTCTTCCTCGGCACGAGCGATTCTTCGTACATCAGCGGCCAGGTCCTCATCGTCGACGGCTGTACGTCGATCGCCGTCAGCACCTGAAGCCCGATCGTGGGCCGCCGTGCCCCGCCGTGGATTGGAGGCGTCATGCGCGACTGGCCGGGCGGCCTGGAGGCCCTGGCAACGTGGCTGCCGGGCTGGCCGGATCCGCCATGGTGGATGCGCGGCACCACCGTCACAGCCTGGTTTATCCCGCCGGAGCCGCTGGCCGGGACGGTCCTTGGCCCGCTGCACGACGCCGGTGCCAAGAGGTTGGCCCGGGTCCGCTTCTACGATGTTGAGTTCGCCGGACGCGGCCGTCCTGCGGGCATCGCCGGAGATGGCCGTTTCCGGGAGGCAGTGATCGCCTTCCCAGCACGTGCCGGAGATGTCATCGGCGAGGTCTCGGCCTTCATGTGGACCGACTCCGAGACCTATCTGACCTGGGGCCGGGAGGTATTCGGCTGGCCGCTCCGGCAGGCCACCTTCGACCTCGCCGGTACGGCCTGGCGCGGCGGCCCCGGAGGAGGCACCGGCCGCGTCAGGTTCGACGGGGGCGGCCTCGCCCTGGATTTCAGCGCCGTTCCAGGACGTGACGTGATCACGGTTCCTGGGGCAGGCA
>Ga0070730_10000720_pt1 | contig 35863 bp, 33 predicted proteins | sample Coa_R1_3_FD_66447 | JGI IMG/M metagenome (GOLD analysis project Ga0070730, IMG submission 66447) | Surface soil microbial communities from Centralia Pennsylvania, which are recovering from an underground coalmine fire - Coalmine... | ecosystem: Environmental > Terrestrial > Soil > Unclassified ...
GCCGCGCCACCCGAGCCAGCTCTATGAGGCCGGTCTCGAAGGGCTCGGCCTGTTCGTCATCTCCCTGCTGCTCGACCGTCTGTTCAAGGCGCGCCTCAGGCCCGGCATCATCACCGGCGCGTTCCTGATCGGCTACGCCGCCGCGCGCAGCATCAGCGAGCTGTTCCGGGAGCCCGACAAGCAGCTGGGCTTCCTGATCTTCGGCACGACCATGGGCCAGCTCCTGTCCATTCCCCTGCTGATCGGCGGTATCTGGCTGATCCTGCGCGCCAAGCCGGTGACGACGACGGTCACCGTCTGACGCGATGAACCCGCTCGAGCGCCGCCTCGCCGACGAAATCCGGGCGTCGGGCCCGATCGGCATCGACCGGTTCATGGCGGCGGCGCTCGGCCATTATTACGGCTCGCGCGATCCGCTGGGGGCTACCGGCGACTTCACCACCTCGCCCGAGATCAGCCAGGTGTTCGGCGAGATCCTGGGCCTGTGGGCCGCCGACCAATGGCAGCGCCTGGGCGGCCCCTTGCCCGTGCATCTGGTCGAGCTCGGCCCGGGGCGCGGAACCCTGATGGCCGACATGCTGCGCGCACTCAAGGTGCTGCCGGCGCTCAGGCAGGCGGTCGAGGTCCATCTGGTCGAGACCAGCCCGGCACTGCGGGCGCGGCAGGCCGAGACCTTGCAGCGGTCCCATCCGGATCTGCAACCACGGTGGCACGAGACCCTGGCGGAGGTCCCACCCGGTCCGATGCTGCTCGTCGCCAATGAATTCTTCGACGCCCTGCCGATCCGCCAATGGCAGCGCGACGGCGCCGGGTGGCGCGAGCGGCTGGTCGGGCTCGAGGCGTCCGGCGGCCTCTGCTTCGTCCCCGGCCCGGCCGGCACGCCGCCGGTGACGCCACCGGCCGACGCCGCCGATGGCGCGCTGTTCGAAACCTGCGAACCCGGCCTCGCCATCGCCGGCGAGATCGGCCGCCGGCTCGCGGCGGCCCCGGGCGCCGCCGTGCTCATCGATTACGGCCATGGCCGGACCGCCGCCGGCGACACGCTGCAGGCGCTGAAGGCCCACGCCTATGCCCCGGTCCTGGCCGATCCCGGCGAGGCGGACCTGACCGCCCATGTCGATTTCCAGGCGCTGGGCCAGGCGCTCGCTGCCGCCGGCGCAAATGTCGCAGGCCTGGCCCAGCAAGGCCGTTTCCTGATCGAGAATGGCGCCGAAGTCAGGCTGGCCGCGCTGCTGCGCGGCAAGGACGAGAGTGCGGCCCTGACGCTCAAGGCCGCCGTGCGCCGCTTGCTCGATCCGATGGAAATGGGCAGGCTGTTCAAGGTCCTCGCGGCCACCTCTCCCGAACGGAGCCCGCCCTGACCCAAGCGCCGACCTCGATCCAAGCGATCGTCACCCTTCCCGCCCTGGCCTGCGCCCCGGGCCTGCGCCACGCGTTCTTCACCCGGCGCGGTGGCAACGGCAGCGGCCTCTACGCATCGCTCAATTGCGGCTTCGGTTCGGACGAGCCGCCCGCGGTGGTCGAGGCCAACCGCGCTCATGCCATGGCGCTGATGGATCTGCCGGCCGAGGCACTGGTCACGGTCCACCAGATCCATTCGCCGGATGTGGCGGTGGTGAAACGCCCCTGGCCGCGCGCCCAGAACCCGAAGGCCGACGCACTGGTCACCAACCAGCCCGGCGTGGCGCTCGGCATCCTGACCGCCGACTGCGTGCCGATCCTGTTCGCCGATGCCGAGGTGCGGGTGATCGGTGCCGCGCATTCCGGCTGGAAGGGCACGCGCGACGGCGTGTCGGAGGCGACCGTCGCGGCGATGGAGCGCCTGGGCGCCCGGCGCCACCGCATCCACGCCGCGATCGGGCCCGCCATCCAGCAGAAATCCTACGAAGTCGGCCCGGAGTTTCCGGAACGGTTCACGGATTTCGATCCCGCGACCGACCGGTTCTTCGTGCCGTCGGTCCGGCCCGGCCATTTCATGTTCGACCTGCCCGGCCTGGTCGAAGAGCATCTCCTGGCCCTCGGCCTGGGCTCGGTCGAGCGTAGCCCGCACGACACCGCGGCCGAGGCGGAGCTGTTCTTCAGCTATCGCCGCGCCACATTACGAGGCGAGCCCGATTATGGTCGTGGCCTGTCGGCGATCGCCCTCGTCGACTGACCGCCTGCCCTGACACGTCCAGAGGAACAGTTAGATGGCCATCCATTTCACGCCGGAAGAACTCGCCCAGCGCCGCGCCGCCGCGATCGCAGAGATGGGACGGCGCGGCCTGGACGGGCTGCTGATGTTCCGCCAGGAGAGCATGTATTACCTCTCCGGCTACGACACGTTCGGCTATGTGTACTTCCAGTGCCTCTATCTCGGCAGCGACGACCGGATGGTGCTGCTGACCCGGGCGCCCGATCTGCTGCAGGCCGAACATACGTCGGTGATCGAAGACATCCGCATCTGGGTCGACGGCCCGGCCGCCGAGCCGGCGCAGGAGCTGAAGGCGCTGCTCGCCGGCTTCGGCCTCGCCGGCAAGAAGCTCGGCGTCGAGTGGGACAGCTACGGCCTGACCGCCCGCAACGGCCAGCGCCTGTCGGCCGCCTTCGACGGCTTCGCCGAACTGGTCGACGCGTCGACCCTCGTCACCCGGCTGCGCGCGGTCAAGAGCCCGGCCGAGCTTGCCTATGTCCGCGAGGCTGCGAAGCTCGCCGATGCGGCGCTCGACGCCGCCCATGCGGAAATCCGGCCGAACGCGTTCGAGGGCGACATTCTCGCGGCGATGCATGGCGCCGTGTTCCGTGGCGGCGGCGACGATCCGGCCAACGAGTTCATCATCGGCTCCGGCGCCGACGCGCTTCTGTGCCGCTACAAGACCGGGCGCCGCCACCTGTCGGCCGAGGACCAGCTGACGCTCGAGTTCGCCGGCACCTACCGCCACTACCACGCCTGCCTGATGCGCACGATCGGCATCGGCAAGGTCGATCCCCGGCTCAGGGACATGCATTCGGCGGCGCAGGACGCGCTGTTCGCCGCCGAGGCGGCGCTCAAGCCCGGCGATCCGATCGGCCAGGTGTTCGACGCCCATGCCCGCACGCTCGACGCGCGCGGCTATCGCCATGCACGGCTCAATGCCTGCGGCTACGGGCTCGGCACGACCTTCGCGCCTAATTGGATGGACTGGCCGATGTTCTATACGGGCAACCCGGTCGAGGCCGAGCCCGGTATGGTGTTCTTCATCCACATCATCCTGTTCGACGCCGACACCGGCCTTGCCATGAGTCTCGGCCGCAGCTCGGTCGTGGGCGCGCGCAAGGCCGAAACCTTGTCCGCCGCGGCGCTCGATCTCGTGGTCAAGTGAGTCCGGCTTGCCGCATCTGATCATCTTCGTCTGCATCCTGCTGCTCGGCCTGCTGGCGAGCTGCGTGTTCTGAAAGCCCTCGCCCCGATGTTCCGCCCCGCACGCATCCTTGGCTTGGCGGCAGCCCCGATCGGCCTGGCACTGGCCGGTTGCCAGCCGCTGCCGCATCCGTTCGCCGACTCGCAGCTGCCGCCGGATGCGCCGATCCTGCAGGTCGCCGACACGGTCGGTATCCTGGTCGAGCCGGTCGCCCATGCCCCAGCAGATTCGCAGCTGGCCGACGCCATGGCCAAGGCGTTGCAGGACCGGGAAATCCCCGCCGATACCCGCGCCGCGAACCGGCAGAGCTTTCGCCTGACCGGCGATGCCAGCCAATCCCGGGTCGCGGCCGGCGCCGCCATGGTCGAGATCCAATGGACGCTTGCCAATGCCAAGGGCCAGCCGGTCGGCAGCGACGTGCAGCGCACGACCATCGCCGCGACCGACTGGACCCAGGGGACGGCGGAGATGCTCGCCCCCCTCGCCAAGGCCGAGGCACCGCGCATCGCCGCGATGATCCAGGAAGCCCCGCCGGTCGAGCGCAATCCCGAGCGCCAGATCTTCATCCGCCCGACCGAAGGCGCCCCCGGCGACGGCCGGGCCGCCCTGCCCCGCTCGCTCGCCTTCCTGCTGACCCGGGCCGGCGTCAAGGTGACGCCGGACAGCCAGACGGTCGATGCAGTGACCGTCGCCCCGATCGTCGATCTCAGCACGAGCGGCTCCGGCAAGCAGCATGTCCGGATCGTCTGGCACATCTACCGGCCCGACGGCACCGAGGCCGGCCAAGTGTCCCAGGAGAACGACGTGCCGAACGGCTCGCTCGACGGCTCCTGGGGCGACATCGGCATGGCGGTGGCCACCGCCGGGGTCGATCAGATCATGGGCGTGGTGAAGACGATCCCGCTGAAGAACCCCATCGTGAACTAGGTCAGCGCCGTGCATTCGATCTCGATATCGAATTCCATCGGCCAGGACGCCACCGGCACGAACGTCCGCGCCGGCGGAACCACGGGGAAATGCTTCGCATAGACCCGGTTGATCGCGCCGTAGTGGCCGGCGTTGGCGGCATAGATGCGCACCATCAGCACGTTATCGGGCGAGGTACCCGCGGCCTCGAGACAATGCTTCAGCGCGACCAGCGAGGCCTCGGCCTGCGTCTCGATGTCGCCCTTCACCAGCTTGCCCGTCGCCGTGTCGAGCGGCGGCATGCCCGAGACGAACACCAGCCCGCCGCCCCTGGTCACCAGCGACAGCGGCACGCCCATGGCGCGCACCGCCGCCGACAACACCGGCACCTCGACGATCTGCCTTGCCATCGCTCCGCTCCTTCCAGCAAAATCGAGCCTGGAAACCCATAGTGACGCGATTGAACCGATTGCGCCCGCGCCCTATTCCGGACGCCGTCCGCATCCCGTCCATGCATGGCTGACGGGTTGCTTGCGGGCACACGGTTTGTTACAAGTCCGTGCCATTTCGGGAGGGTGCGCCGCTTGGCGCCGCACGGCATCCCGACCCGTCGCCCTGGACAGAGCCTTCCATGAAGATCATCACCGGCAACAGCAATCGGCCGATCGCGGAAGCCATTGCGGCATACCTCAATCTGCCGCTGACCAAGGCGAGCGTCCGCCGGTTCGCCGACATGGAGGTGTTCGTCGAAATCCATGAGAACGTCCGCGGCGAGGACGTGTTCGTGGTGCAATCGACGTCCTACCCGGCCAACGACAATCTGATGGAGCTGCTGGTCACGCTCGATGCGTTGCGCCGCGGATCCGCGCGCCGCATCACCGCCGTGCTGCCCTATTTCGGTTATGCCCGCCAGGACCGGAAGTCGGGTCCGCGTACGCCGATCTCGGCCAAGCTGGTTGCCAACATGATCACCGCCGCCGGCGCCGACCGGGTGCTGACCATGGATCTCCATGCCGGCCAGATCCAGGGCTTCTTCGACATTCCGGTCGACAATCTGGTCGCGGCCCCGGTGTTCGTGAACGACATCAAGGAAAAGTTCGCCGGCAACGACCTGGTCATCGTGTCACCCGACGTCGGCGGCGTGGTGCGCGCCCGCTCGATCGCCCGCCGGCTTGACGCCGACCTCGCCATCGTCGATAAGCGCCGCGAACGCGCCGGCGTCTCGGAAGTCATGAACATCATCGGCGACGTCAAGGGCCGGCGCTGCGTGCTGGTCGATGACATCGTCGACAGCGCCGGCACGCTGTGCAACGCCGCCGCCGCCCTGATCGATGCCGGCGCCGTCAGCGCGTCGGCCTATATCACGCATGGCGTGCTGTCCGGCGGCGCCGTGGCCCGCGTCAGCTCGTCGCCGATCCAGACCCTGGTCGCGACGGACACGATCCAGGCGACCGAGGCGGTGCGCGTGTCGCACAACATCCGTCAGCTGACGGTCGCGCCGCTGATCGGCGAGGCCATGCGGCGGATCTCGGAAGAACGGTCGGTGTCGAGCCTGTTCGACTAACGATCCGGCCCCGAGGCAAGGAATTCGCGGCCAGCGCCGCTCCGGTTCGGGGCGGCGCTGGCCGTATTTTGGTTTCAAGGTTCCGCCGCCCATGCTTGAAGCAAGCTGGGACGGCAGCGTCGAGCGGCACCCCTGGAGGCCGTCGGCGTCGCGGAGGCCGGACATCGGGTCGGGCCCCGTACTACTGAGGAGTGAGAGATGACCGAGATCGTGATCCTCGAGGCCGAGGCTCGGGACCGGGCTGGAAAGGGGGCCGCCCGGGCCACGCGCCGCGCCGGCCGGATTCCCGCCGTGATTTATGGCGACAAGAAGGAACCCGTGATGATCAGCCTGGACCCGAAGGAATTCGGCCGCCAGCTGCATCGCGCCGGCTTCTTCAGCCATCTGTTCGACATCAGCATCGACGGCACCAAGCACCGCACCCTGCCGCGCGACGTGCAACTGCATCCGGTCACGGACGAGCCGCTCCATGTCGATTTCGTGCGCGTGTCGGCCCACACGAAGACCCACGTCAACGTGCCGGTGCATTTCGAGAACCAGGCGGCCTCCCCGGGCCTGAAGCGCGGCGGCGTGCTGAACATCGTGCGCCATGACATCGAACTGGTCGTTGCAGCCGACAGCATCCCCGAGCGGATCGACGTCGACCTGACCGGTCTCGACATCGGCGATTCCGTGCATATCAGCGCGATCAAGCTGCCGGCGGGCGCCCTGTCGGCGATTGGCGACCGCGACTTCACCGTCGCGACCATCGTCGCGCCGAACGTCAGGCTCGAAGAGGCAGCAGCCACGGAAGAAGGCGGCGCAGCCGCCTGATCCCGCTCACCCAGTGCTGAAGGCCTTAGTCCCATGAAACTGGTCGTTGGCCTGGGCAATCCGGGTCCGAAATACGAACGGACCCGGCACAATATCGGCTTCATGGCGGTGGACGCGATCGTCCGCCGCCATGGATTCCGCAGCCCGCGCGAGAAGTTCAACGGCGAGCTCTACGAGGGCGACATCGGCGGCGAGCGCGTCATCGCGCTGAAGCCGATGACCTTCATGAACAATTCCGGCGAGAGCGTCGCCCCCGCGGCGCGCTTCTTCAAGATTGAGCCCCAGGACATCATCGTCATCCATGACGAGCTCGATCTGACACCGGCCAAGCTGCGCGTGAAGCGTGGCGGCGGGGCCGCCGGCCACAACGGCCTGCGCTCGATCGATGCCCATCTGGGGCAGGATTACTGGCGCATGCGGCTCGGCATCGGCCACCCCGGCCGCAAGGACCTGGTGCTGCATTACGTGCTGCAGAATTTCCTGCCCGACGAGACCGTGTGGATCGACAAGCAACTGCCGGCGATCGCCGAGGCGCTGCCGCTGTTGCTGGCCGGCCAGGATTCCGCCTTCATGAGCAAGGTGGCGCTGCTGATCGATCCGCCGCAACGTACCCTCAAGGAAGAGCGCGAAGCCGAAGCGGCGCGCGCCGCCAAAACCGCGAAATAGGATTATCTTGTCATCCCCGCGCAGGCGGGGATCCAGCAAGAGCCGCGTCCGCGGCGACAAAACTCTGTTTCCGCGCAGCCGCGCGTAAGGGCTGGATCCCCGCCTGCGCGGGGATGACGGTATATTGAAACGATCAGGCGAGAAGTAGGGCACCATGGGCTTTAATTGCGGCATCGTCGGCCTGCCGAACGTCGGCAAATCGACCCTGTTCAACGCGCTGACCGCGACGGCGGCCGCCGAGGCGGCGAACTACCCGTTCTGCACGATCGAGCCGAACGTCGGCCGCGTCGCCGTGCCCGACCCGCGCCTCACCAAGCTGGCCGAGATCGCGAAGTCGGCTAAGATCATCCCGACCCAGCTCGAATTCGTCGACATCGCCGGCCTGGTCCGCGGCGCGTCCAAGGGCGAGGGCCTGGGCAACCAGTTCCTGGCCAATATCCGCCAGACCGACGCCATCGCCCATGTGCTGCGCTGCTTCGAGGATGGCAACGTCACCCATGTCGAGGGCTCGGTCGATCCGGTGCGCGACGCCGAGACGGTCGAGACGGAGCTGATGCTGGCCGACCTCGAAAGCCTGGAACGACGGGTCGCCGCCGCACAGAAGAAGCTGCGCGCCAACGACAAGGAGGCGAAGGCCCAGCTCGAGGTCATGGAGCCGGTGCTGGCGGTGCTCCGCGACGGCAAGCCAGCGCGCACGGTCAAGCTCGATGCCGACCATCAGAAGATCCTGAAGCAGCTCGACCTGATCACGGCGAAGCCCGTGGTCTATGTCTGCAACGTCGATGAAGGCTCGGCCGCGACCGGCAACGAATTTTCGGCCAAGGTCGCCGAGTTCGCCAAGGCGCAGGGGGCCGTCTCGGTCGTCATCTCCGCCGCGATCGAGGCCGAGGTCTCCCAGCTCGCCGACGAGGCCGAGAAGACCGAGTTCCTGGAGACCCTGGGCCTGGAGGAAACCGGCCTCGCCCGCGTCATCCGCGCCGGCTACGGGCTGCTGGGCCTCCTCACCTTCTTCACGATCGGCCCGAAGGAAGCGCGCGCCTGGACCGTCGAGCAGGGTGCCAAGGCGCCGCAGGCTGCCGGCGCCATCCATACGGACTTCGAGAAGGGCTTCATCCGCGCCGAGACCATCGCCTGCGACGACTTCATCGCCTGCAACGGCGAGGCGGGCGCCAAGGAAGCCGGCAAGATGCGGCTGGAAGGCTCGGAATATCTCGTTCGCGACGGTGATATCTTCCACTTCCGCTTCAACGTCTGAGCACCCCTCCTTCATAACGCCCGACGTTTGGGCCATGATCGGTGCCGCTGGGTCCATCCTGCGGGAGTTGCTCCGATCATGGCCTTTCTGAACCGCCGCCCGACGCCGCTGCCGACGCAGCTCGCGGACGCCAACGCCGCCGGCTACACCTTTCACCTGTCGGGCGAGCTGGTGCCCGTGCTGACGGTCGAACTGGCGCCCGGCCAGACGATCTTCTTCGAACACCACATCCTGCTGTGGAAGGAGCCCGCGGTCCAAATCAGCGTGCGGCCGCTGGCCGGCATGCTGAAGCGGATGATCGCCGGCATGCAGGTGCTGGTGACCGAGGCGCGCGGTCCCGGACAGATCGCCGTGTCGCGCGACGGCGTCGGCCAGATCTTCCCGGTCCTGCTGGCACCCGGCCAGGAGCTGCATGTGCGCGAGCACCAGTTCCTCGCCGGCACCAGCACCATCGATTACACCTGGGAGCGAGTCTCCGGCATCGCCAACATGCTGTTCGGCGGCACCGGCTTCTTCATCGACCGCTTCCACGCCGTTGGCGCCGAGGGCATCGTCTGGCTGCACGGCCATGGCAACGTGTTCGAGAAGGAACTGGCGCCCGGCGAGCAGATCGATGTCGAGCCCGGCGGCTGGCTCTACAAGGATCCCTCGGTCACGCTCGAGACGAACCTCACGGGCCTGTCGACGGGCTTCCTTGCCGGCAACAGCATCACGCTCAACCGCTTCACCGGGCCGGGTCGGATCGGGCTGCAGTCTGCCTCGCCCCTCTTGATGAGCGCCGGGGCCGACGCGCGCGACCGTTCCGACAGCAATACCGCGGCCAACGTCGCCAGCGCCGCCTTCGGCGTGCTGGGCGGGCTCGCCGCCGGCCTGTTCGGCGGCGACCGCAACGATGACCGATAGCCGCACCCTTTGGGCTTGGCGCGTGCCCTCGCCGCCCCCATCTTCGGGGGCGGGCGCGGGTTCTCCGCAGCCCTTCCCTTGTCATACCCGGAGATGCTGATGGGCCAGATGCTCAAACTGACCGCCGCCGACGGCTTCACCTTCGACGCCTACCGGGCCGACCCGAGCGGTACGCCCAACGGCGCCATCGTCGTGGTCCAGGAAATCTTCGGCGTGAACAGCCATATCCGCGATGTCGCCGACGGCTATGCCGCCGCCGGCTATGTCGCGATCGCGCCGGGCATCTTCGACCGGGCGGAACCGGGGATCGAGCTCGACTATAACCAGGCGGGCATCGACGCGGGACTGAAGGCGCGCGCCGCCATCCCGATCGAGGGCACGCTGGCCGACCTTCAGGCTGCTGTCGATGCGGTGGGCAGCGCCGGCAAGGTCGGCATCGTCGGCTATTGCTGGGGCGGCTCGCTCGCCTTCCTGGCCGCGGCCAAGGTGACCGGCCTCTCGGCAGCGGTCGGCTATTACGGCGGACAGATCGTGCAGTTCCTCGATAGCGCGCCCAAGATTCCGACCCTGCTGCATTTCGGCAAGCAGGATCAGGGCATCCCGCTGACCGACGTCGACAAGATCCGCGCGCGCTATCCGGAGATTCCGGTCCATCTCTACGATGCCGGCCACGGCTTCAACTGCGACCAGCGCGCCAGCTACGACAAGGCAAGCGCCGAGCTGGCACTGCAGCGCACGCTGGACTTTTTCGGCCGGCACCACGGCTGATCTGGAGCTGCCGTTGCTCATGAGCAACGGCAGCCTGCCTTAAATTTGCGTTTTCTGCATAAATTTGTTGCAAATATTATTTTTTGCAACGCAACATAACTGTCAAATGTTAGTGATTTGGCAGGTCGTTTCCACGCGTCCTGCTCGAATAAGCGAAGCAATAGAATCGAGTAGGAGGAACGACAGATGACCGCTCTCTATTCGGAGCCGGAGCATCGAGGTTACTACATCGAAGAGTTGAAAGTCGGAATGACTGCATTCTTCAGTAGAGCAATCACCGATGCCGATGTCATTTGCTTTTCCCAATTATCGGGCGACACGAACCCGGTCCATCTGGACGAACGCTATGCCGCAATGACGCCGTTCAACGGCCGGATCGTGCACGGCTTTCTGTCGGCCAGCCTGATTTCAGCGGCTATTGCACTGCAGTTGCCCGGCCCGGGTTCGATCTATCTCAGCCAGAACCTGTCGTTCAAGGCGCCGGTGCGAATCGGCGACATGGTCGAGGCGCGCGTGACGGTCCAGCAGATCATCGCCGAGCGCAGCCGCGTGGTGCTCAGCACGGTCTGCTCGGTCGGCGACCTGGTCGTCATCGAGGGCGAGGCGCTGGTCAAGGCGCCGACCCGCACGCGCTGATGGGCAAAAGGCCCAGCGGGAACCCATCCTGCCGGGCCTTTCGGTCGATCGATCAGAACTTGCCGGAAACGGCGAGGCCGATCGTCATGGGCCGCAGGCGGAAGCCCTCGTTCACGCCCTGGACGTTCGGACGCTGGATGACCTTGTCGTTGTTGGTCAGGTTCTTGCCGAATAGCGAGATTTCCCAGGCGTCGAGATCGAAGCCGACGCTGGCATCGATCGTGTCATAAAGCGGCCGCTTGTAGTCCGGATCGGTGGAGACCAGCGTGCCGTGGCTGGCGCCGACCCAGTTCCAACCGCCGCGCACGAACGCGTCGTAACGACCGGCGACGACGAAATCGTATTCCCCGGTGAAGGTCGCATTCCAATCCGGCACGCCTTCGATCTTCTGGCCGGCGGGAATGCCGAGCGACGGCTCGGCCGTGGTCAGGGTCGCATGGGTATAGCTGCCCGAGGCGCCCAGGATGATCTCCGGCGTGACCTTGCCCTTGATCTCCAGTTCCGCACCGTAGCTCTCGGCATTGCCGAGGTTGGTTTCGAAGTCGAAGCCGCTGATCGGCAGGAATACGTCCTGCTGGATGCTGGTCCAGTCGATGTAGAACAGCGCGGCATTGACCGACAGGCGGTTGCCGAAGAAGCGCGACTTGCTGCCAAGCTCGTAGTTCCACAGCTTGTCCGGCTGATAGGCCGCGGGCGCGCTGGTGAGCCCCAGGTTGGCCAGATCCTCCGACGTCGCCGCGGTGATCGGCACCGGCCGATTCTCGCTGCCGAGCCGGAAGCCCTTGGTTGCATTGGCATAGACCGTGTTCTCGTCGTTCACGTCCCAGCTCAGCGCGAATTTCGGCGTCAGCGCGTAGGAACGGCCGGTGACCGCCGAGGAAACAGGACCGCCGGCATAGTAGAAGTCTCCGACGCGATCGAGCCCGTCGCGGGCGAACAGGTAGCGGGCGCCGGCCGTGGCCTTGATCGCCGGTGTGATGTAATAGCTCGCTTCGCCGAACACGGCATATTGCCGGGTGTCGTAGCGGCGCTCGCTGAAATAGCTGCTGTCGTTGACGAAGTCGTTCGGAAACGCGCCGGCGAGATCGGCCGGATTGGTGGGATCCTGCCCCGCCGCGGCAAAGGCCGCGTTCAGGCCGAAGATCGGCTCATTGTCAAAGACCTTGGTGTGCTCATCCGAATAGAACAGGCCGCCCAACCAGGTGACCGGCAGGCCGACCCCGGCATAGGGCTTGGATGCGAGCCGGATTTCCTCGGAGACCTGGCCGATCTTGTTGTCGAGATTCACCGCCGACGGCAATCCCGCGATGATGGCGCCCAGGGCCGGATCGGTGACCTGGGTGCCGAGGAACGGGCTGTTGATGGTGGTACCGTCCTGGGTGCGTTTGAAATCGCGATAGAAGTAGCTCGAGACCGAGGTCAGGTCGGCGAAGCCCAGGTTATAGCCGACAGTCAGGCTCGGCACGACCAGGCGATCGGCGCCTGGTTCCTGCACCAGCTTGCTGGTCTGGTTCTTCGGCAGGTCCAGATAGGAGGCGTCGATATCGTCGGTCGCGACCCGCTGGTAGAAGACTGAGGGCGTGATGGTCAGATTGTCGTTTGGCGTCAGCTTGAAGGCCAGGCGCCCGACCAGGTCGTGCTCGACATTGATGCCGGATTTGATCACGTGCCCGTCGGTCGGCGAGACGAGGTCGATATAGCCGTCGTCGGTCGAGGTCTGCACGCCGATGCGCATGCCGAGCTTGCCCTTGATCAGCGGCGCATTGAGCACGCCGGTCTCGACATAATTGATGCCGCCGCCGTCGGTGCCCGACAGCTCGGAATAGACGCTGCCGCCGTATTCCTCGGTGTTCGGCTGGTTGGTCACAACCTTGATCGTGCCGCCCATCGAGCTCGCGCCATAGAGCGTGCCCTGGGGGCCGCGCAGCACCTCGATCCGATCGATGTCGAAGAATTTCGGCTCCGGCGCGCCCTGGCTATAGAGGTTGCGCGTGGTCAGCGAGACGTCGTCGAGATAGATGCCGACGGTCGATTGCCCGGCCGCCGAACTGATGCCGCGGATTTCGATGTTGTTGAGGCCCGGCCCCGAGCCGCTCGCTCCCGAGAAGGACAGGTTCGGCACCGACCGGGTCAGATCGCCGAAATCCTCGATATGCTGGGTCTCGATATCGTTGCCGCTCAGCACCGAAACGCTGAGCGGCACCTTCCGCACATCCTCGGTCCGCTTCTCAGCGGTAACGGTGATTTCTTCGAGCTGTCCGGATGTCTTGGTGGTGACCGTGGTCCCGTCGCTGGCCGGTGCGGTTTGCGCGTTTACCGTGTTGATCGATCCGGCCGCGACCGCGGCCAATACGCCTACCCAAATGGCATGATGCCCCATAGTGTGCAAACCTCTCCCTGACGACTCTTATGGTCGCTCTTAAGTCGCCGGCGGTAAGCCGGTGTGGGGAGTATCGCAAGGGACATGCCACATGTAACGCTAATGTTACACGTTGAAGTGGCAAGAAAGAGTTAGGCGGCGGCCGCGCGCCGCATGTCGCAATGAAGGATGCCATCCTCAAGATAATCGTCCGAGACCCGGACGAAGCCGAAGCCGCCGTAGAAGCGCTCGAGATGGGCCTGGGCGGACAGCTCGACCGGCACCGGACCCAAGCGCCGCGCGATCTCGTCCAGTGCTTCCGCCATCAGGCGCCGGCCGAGCCCGGTCGCACGGCATGTCGGCGCCACCACGACCCGGCCGATTCGCGCGGCCCTTTCTTCGGCCGGCGGGAACACGCGGAGGTAGCCGCCGAGCACGTCATCGACCAGCGCCAGCAGATGCAGCGCCTGCTGGTCCTTGCCGTCGATATCGCCGAACACACAGTTCTGCTCGACCACGAAGACGTCGGACCGGAGACGCAGCAGTGCATAGAGCTCGGTGGTGCTCAGCGTCTCGAACGTCCGCCATCGAAACTGCTCGCTCATGCCGGCAGGAATTCGAGCGCGGCGCCGGTTGCCATCAAGGCGGGCACGAACAGGGCATGGCCGCGGCGCTGCTCGAATTCGATCTGGCCGAAGGTCAGATGGTCGATGGTCCGTTCCAGATCGGCCGAGGCCAGCGTCATCATGACGATACGCGGCTCGACCAGATCACCGTCCGGCAGTTCCAACTCCGGATGCAGCGCCTCCAGGTCCCAGCGGTTGGCGAACAGGATCGTGTGGCGGCCGACATGGAGCGTCACGATATCGTCGGTCCGGTTGACCGCCTGCGGCCCGAACAGCCGCTCATAGGCCGGCACCAACGCCACCGGATCGTCGATCGCGACAGTGACGCCCTTCAGGCCGACCGCGCCATTCGCATGCTTCAGCCACTCCGGCCGGCGCAGCAGGGCCGGCGTCAGATGCTCCGTCACGAAGCTGGAGACGCCGGGCGCCGATTCCGCCGGCAGGAACACCAGCTTGAACCGCGGCAGCGCCGTGCCCTCGGGCAGCTCGAGCTGGCGGGCCAGGTCCTTGGCATCGCTCGGATCGAGACCGGCGGCGGCGAGCGAGGCGCGCGTCGCGGCCGCGTCGGCGCTGGCATAGGCGAAGCCCAACAGCCCCTCGCCCTGCTTGGCCAGGAACAGGTCGAGCCCGTTCACGAACTGCTTGGGGTCGAGAATGCCCAGCAGCTCGATATAGTTGCGCTCGAACATCACACAGTAATTCGCCGTGCCCCAGCCGATATGCCGGCCGCGCGGGCTGAGCGTGAAGCCGAGCCGGGTCCAGGCCATCGCCGCCTGGTCGAGGTCCGCCACGCCGACGAGCGTGTGATCGATGCCGAGAATGCCGTGCGCCATTCGCTATACACCTTTCTATGTCATCCCCGGGCTTGACCCGGGGATCCACGCGCCGCCACCAACTCTCTCAATGGCGATATCGCGCTGCGTTGCCACGTGGATGGCCGGGTCAAGCCCGGCCATGACGAATTGAGGGGCGGCCCTACGCCGCCGGCAGCGGCGGCTGCTTGCCGTAGCTGCGAAATTTCTCCAGCACGACCGCCATCTCGGCCGCGTCGAGGATGATCGGCTGGCCGATCTGGCGCGCGCGCCAGTACATTTCGGCCAGGGTCTCGACCTCGACCGCGAGCTTGTGCGCCGTAGCGAAATCGCTGCCGAGCGCGATCAGGCCGTGATTGGCCAGCAGGCAGGCCTTGCGGCCGTCGAGTGCTGCGACCGCGTGATGGGACAATTCCTCCGTGCCGAAGGTCGCATAGGGCGCGCAGCGGATGTCGGCGCCGCCGGCGACCGCGACCATGTAATGGAACGCCGGAATGCCCTCGCGCAGGCAGGCAAGGCTGGTCGCGAACGGCGAATGGGCATGGAGCACGACGGAGACGTCGGCGCGTTTCGCCAGGATCTCGCGATGGAAATGCCATTCCGAGGATGGCAGGCGCCGCCCCCTCGCTTGGCCCGCAAAATCGACGAACACGATATCGTCGGGCTCCAACCGGTCGTAATCCATGCCCGACGGCGTCACCAGGAAGCCGCCGGTCACCCGGTGGCTCAAGTTGCCGGACGTGTTGCGCGTCAGGCCCGAACTGGTGAGCCGGCGCGCGTGGGCAATCAGGGCCTGGCGAAGCTCCGGCGTATCCTCAAGCACCGCGCCGCTCCGGGAACAGTTCCAGCAGCCCTTCGCGCGACGCTGCCGCCACGCCACGCTCGGTGATCAGCGCCGTGACCAGGCGCGCCGGCGTCACGTCGAACGCATAATTGGCGACCGGGCTCGTCTCTGGTGTCACCCGCACGCTGGCGATCGTGCCGTCGGCCAGCCGTCCGGGCACGAGCGAGACCTCGGTCCCGTCGCGCTGCTCGATCGGGATCTCCTTCACCCCGTCGTCGAGCGTCCAGTCGATGGTCGGCGACGGCAGCGCCACATAGAACGGCACGCCATTGTCGTGGGCGGCGAGCGCCTTCAGGTAGGTGCCGATCTTGTTGGCGACATCGCCCGACGCCGTGGTCCGGTCGGTGCCGACGATGCACAGGTCGACCAGGCCGTGCTGCATCAGGTGGCCGCCGACATTGTCGACGATGACGGTGTGCGGCACGCCGTGCCGGCCCAGCTCCCAGGCCGTGAGCCCGGCGCCCTGGTTGCGCGGCCGGGTTTCGTCGACCCAGACATGGACCGGGATGCCGGCGTCATGCGCGGCATAGATCGGCGCCGTCGCCGTGCCGATATCGACGGTGGCGAGCCAGCCGGCGTTGCAATGGGTCAGGATATTGACCGGTCCGTCGCCCTTGCGCGCCCGCTTGACCAGATCGAGCCCGTGGCGGCCGATCGCGGCATTGATGCCGACGTCCTCGTCAGCGACCTCGGCCGCGAAGGCCCAGGCGGCGGCGGCGCGATCGGCCGGCGCGATCTCCGCCAGATGGCGACGCGCCCGGTCGAGCGCCCAGCGCAGGTTGATCGCGGTCGGCCGGGTAGCAGCCAGCACCGTGATCGCCTGGGCGAGTGCCGCGTCCGACGGATCGGCGGTGAGCGCCAGCGCCACGGCATAGGCGGCCGTCGCCCCGATCAGCGGCGCGCCGCGCACCAGCATGGCCCGGATCGCGTGAGCCGCCTCATCGAGGGTCGCGAGCTCGAGCGTCACGAACTCATGGGGCAGACGGGTCTGGTCGATGATGCCGACCCGCCGGCCGTCGACCGGCCAGATGGTCCGCATGGGGGTGCCGTCGACGCGCATCTCTCTGCCTACTCCTGCCGATTCAGCACGCGGCCGGCGACGGCATCGAGCTTGGCCAGCACGGCCGGATCGCGTGCGTCCGGCGCCGTCATGATCGCGTGTTCCAGCGCCGTCTGGCAGCCGGCATGGCACGGCCCCTCATGATCGCCCAGATGGGGCAGCACCGACTTCACCAGGCTCTTCGCCTTCTCGGCATTGCCCAGGAGCACGCGCACGACCATCTCGACCGAGACGTCGTCATGGCCCTGATGCCAGCAGTCGTAATCGGTCACCATGGCGACGCTCGCGTAGCAGATCTCCGCCTCGCGCGCCAACTTGGCCTCGGGCATATTGGTCATGCCGATGACGCTGCAGCCCCAGCTGCGATAGAGCTCGCTCTCCGCCAGGCTCGAGAATTGCGGGCCCTCCATCACCATGTAGGTACCACCGCGCAGGATATCGATGCCGAGCCCGTCGCTGGCCGTCATCAGGGCGTCGCCCAGGCGCGAGCAGACCGGGCGCGCGACCGAGACATGGCCGACGCAGCCGGTGCCGAAGAAGCTCTTCTCGCGCGCGAAGGTGCGGTCGATGAACTGGTCGACGATCACGAAAGTGCCCGGGGCGTAGCGCTCCTGCAACCCGCCGACCGCGGACAGGCTCAGGATATCGGTGACGCCGGAACGCTTCAGCGCGTCGATGTTGGCGCGGTAGTTGATCTCGGTCGGCGAGATGCGATGTCCGCGGCCATGGCGCGGCAGGAACACCACGTCGACGCCGGCCAGGCGTCCGAAGCAGAGCTCGTCGGACGGCGTGCCGAACGGGCTTTCGACCTTGCGCCATTCCACGTCGGTCAGCCCGTCGATCTGATAGAGCCCACTGCCCCCGATAATGCCGATCCGCGGCCGCGCCATACTGTCTTCCTTCGTCTGAATTCACCCGGGGCCGGAGCCGGCGCGCCGGAAACGGCCGGATCTTAGCCATCAAAAACCGCGCGGTCGCGTGGAAAAAGCCGGTTGATACGTCGCAGGCGCCGGACCCGTCCCGGGAACCTCCGATCGGCAATACGGATTGTCTGGACAGATCCCGACCAACCGAGGAGGTCCCTATGAAGACCCAGGTCATCGCCATCGCTGCCGCCATGGCGTTCGCGGGCGCCGCCTTCGCCCAGACGGGGGCACCGGCGTCCACCGCGCCGACCAGCTCCCAACCGGGCCAGGCCGAAAGCGGATCGAGCATGACGCCAGGCATGGATTCCAGCAAAGCGACCGGTTCGACCGCCCCGACGAGCCCCAACGGCTATCCGGCGGCGACGGGCAAGAGCAAGGGCTTGCAGCCGGACGGCACGATTCGGCCCTATGTCGTACCGGGCCATCCCAATGTCCCCAGCGGCGACGACGGCAGCACGGCCGGCAAGACCAATCCCGATTGACCATCTGAAAGCGAAAAGGCCGCTCCCCTCGCGGGGAACGGCCTTTCCTTACCGGGAACCCTGGGTGACGGTCAGTGCACGTCGGCCCAGATCTTCCGCTTGGAGTAGTAGAGCGCGCCGGTCAGCACGATCAGGAACAGCATGACGCGAACGCCAAGGCGCTTGCGCGCATCCTGTTCCGGCTCGGCCGCCCAGGCGAGGAAGGTCGCGATGTCGTGCGCCTCGCTCTTGAGGTCGTTCGGAGCGCCGCCCTCGAACGTCACCGCACCGTCGGTCAACGGCTGGGGCATGCCGATCTTCTGGCCGCCCGCGGTGAAGTAGATGTTGTAGTACTGGCCATCGGCCAGCTTCACGTCGGCGGGCGCTTCCTTGTAGCCCTGCAGCAGCGAGTAGACATAGTCCACCCCGCCCTCGCGGGCCTTCGTGATCAGGGCCAGGTCCGGCGGATAGGCGCCGTTGTTGGCGGCGCGCGCCGCCCTCTCGTTCGGGAACGGCCGCACGAACTTGTCGGACGGCTTGGCCGGACGCTGGATCACCGCCCCTTCGTCGTTCAGGTCACTGACTTGATACTGGGCGGCGAAGTTCTTGACCTGGTCCTCGCTGTAGCCGAGCGCCGCGATGTTGCGGTAGCTCATCTCATAGAGGCCATGGCAGTTGGAGCAGACCTCTTTGTAGATCTGCAGGCCACGTTGCGCCGACGCTTTGTCGATGGTGCCGAAGATGCCGTTGAACGACCAATCGCCCTTCAACAGTGCGGGCTCCGCCGCTTCCTGCGCATGAGCGACGGGAGCAACGAGCGGCTGGGCGACGGCGGCCGTGACGGCGATCGCCGCGCCGAAAAGGAACCGACGGATCATTAAGGCTTCTCCATCCGGGCGCCGGCGGCGACGGAGCGCGCGCCACCCTTCAGAACCGCCTGGGCAATGCTCGTGGGCAGCGGCAGCGGCCGCTCGAGCTTGCCGAGGATCGGCAGGATGATGATGAAATGGAAGAAATACCAGGCGGTCGACAGGCGGCCGATCAGCACCCACCAGCCCTCGGGCTTATGCGCACCGACCACACCCAGCAGGATGGCGTCGGCCAGCAGCAGCCAGAAGAACAGGCGGAACACCGGGCGGAACTTGCCGCTGCGGACCGGCGACGTGTCGAGCCAGGGCAGCACGAACAGCACGGCGATGGCGCCGAACATCGCCAGCACACCGGCGAGCTTGTCCGGCAGCGAGCGCAGGATCGCGTAGAACGGCAGGAAGTACCATTCGGGCTCGATCGAGGCCGGCGTCGCGAGCGGGTTGGCGGGGATGTAGTTGTCCGGCGAGCCGAAGAAGTTCGGATCGAAGAAGATGATCGCGCAGTAGATCAGCAGGAACACCGCCAGGCCGAACGCGTCCTTGACCGTGTAGTACGGGTGGAACGGGATCCAGTCCTGCGGGCCCTTCTTGTCGATGCCGAGCGGGTTGTTCGAGCCGTGCTGATGCAGCGCCACCAGGTGGAGCACCACGACGGCGACAATCACGAACGGCAGCAGGTAATGCAGCGAGAAGAACCGGTTCAGGGTCGGGTTGTCGACCGCGAAGCCGCCCCACAGCCAGGTGACGATATGCTCGCCGATGACCGGAAAGGCCGAGAACAGGTTGGTGATGACGGTGGCGCCCCAGAAGCTCATCTGGCCCCACGGCAGCACGTAGCCCATGAAGGCGGTCGCCATCATCAGCAGCAGGATGACCACGCCCAGCATCCACAGCAGCTCGCGCGGCGCCTTGTAGGAACCGTAGTAGAGGCCGCGGAAGATGTGGATGTAGACGACGATGAAGAACATCGAGGCGCCGTTCATATGGATGTAGCGCAGGAGCCATCCATAATTCACGTCGCGCACGATGCGCTCGACGCTGCTGAACGCGAGGTCGGCGTTCGGCGTGTAGTTCATCGCGAGGAAGATGCCGCTCGCGATCATGATCACGAGAACGATGCCGGCGAGCGACCCGAAGTTCCAGAAGTAGTTCAGGTTGCGCGGCGTCGGGTATTCCTCGAGCTCGGCTTTGAGGAAGGTGAATACGGGCAGGCGATGGTCAATCCAGCGAACCAGCTTGTTCTGCGAGACGCTGGCCTGCGAGGCGTGTGCGGTCATTGCTGATGCCCCTAGCCGATCTTGATCGAAGTGTCGGTTTTGAATGCGTAGGGCGGCAGCGCCAGATTGAGCGGCGCGGGTCCCTTCCGGATGCGGCCCGAGCTGTCGTACTGCGAGCCGTGGCAGGGGCAGAACCAGCCGTCATACTCGCCGCGCGGATCGGACGGCTTCTGGCCGAGCGGAATGCAGCCGAGATGGGTGCAGATGCCGATGACGATAAGCCACTCGGCCTTCTTCACGCGCACGGCGTCGGTCTGGGGATCGCGCAGTTCGCTGACGTTGACGTCCGCGGCCTCCTTGATCTCCTTCTCCGTGCGGTGACGGATGAAGATCGGCTTGCCCTGCCAGACCACCGTGATGCTCTGCCCGACCGCGACCGGCGTCAGGTCGACCTCGGTCGACGACAGCGCCAGCGTATCGGCGGCCGGGTTCATGCTGTTGATGAACGGCCACACGACCGACGCGGCGCCGACGGCGCTCAGCGCGGAGGCCGTCAGAACCAGGAAGTCCCGGCGCGTCTGGCCGTCCCCATGGTGACCAGTCCCAGGAATATTCGTCGTTTCCGCCATCAGCTACCTCTTGGGGATCGAAACGGCAACATGGACCGGCCCCGCGGCGCGCAAGGTATCGCGCCCTCCAGGTCGGCCCATGTGACACGCGGTCGCAAGCTTTGCAACGGTGTCAGCCGAAAGCCGGCGGCACCGTAGCGGAAAAAACCCGCGCCGAGAAGTCGTCCGGGCTTCCTTTGGCCGACCTGGGTGCACTAAGTCAACCCACTGGAAGAACAAAGCTGAAAATCGCTACGAAGTGTGTCGCGCTTCCTACGAGCACGGCGCCGTGCCAGGCCGCACCGCCCCACCGCCAGCGCGCGTCGAGCGCGTAGAAGACCACGCCCGCACTGAACGCCAGCCCGCCTGCGGCGACCAGCACCAGCACCGTGGTCGAGAAGCTGGCGACCAGCTGGTTCAGCCCGAACACCACCATCCAGCCCATCGCCAGGTAGAACAGGATGAACCAGCGGTCGTGGCGCAGGCGCAGCCAAAGCTTCAGCCCGATTCCCACCACCGCCATGATCCAGATCGGCCCGAGCAGGAAGCCGATGCTGTCCTGGGGCGCCAACAGCGACAACGGCGTGTAGGTGCCGGCGATCAGCAGGAAGATGCAGATATGGTCGGCGAAACGCCAGAGGCTGGTCTTGTTGGTCTTAAAGCCCATGTTGTAGACCAGCGAGGCGATCGCCGAGGCCGCGAGCGTCAGGCCATAGACGATGCCGGCAACCGCTGCCCTGGGCGTGGTCGCAATCCCGCGCCAGGTCAGCAGAACCAGCGCCACGATGGCGAATCCGGCGGTCACCACCAGAACGGCGCGGTCGAGCAGGATATGTCCTCGGGGCAATCCGCTCGGCATTCCGCACTCCCGCGCTATCAGAGAAAACTGTAGGGATCGACATCGACCTGGATGCGAACCGCGGTCGGCGCGCGTACGCCCGCCAGCCACTGTCTTAGCACAGCCTGCAGGTTCACCTGTCGATCCGTTTTCACCAGAAAGCGCCGCCGGTGCCGGCCGCGCAGCACCGCGAGCGGCGCCGGGGCCGGTCCCAGCACGTCGACACCCTTCAGGTGCGGCGCCGCGCGCGCCAGCGCCGCGGCCGTCTGATCCGCCTGATCGGCGTCGGGCGCCGACACGATGAGCGCTGCCAGGCGGCCGAACGGCGGCATGTGCCGGCTGCGGCGTTCCGCCGCCTCGAGCGCCAGGAACCGGTCGCGGTCATGGGCCGCCAGCGCCTGCATCACCGGATGGCCCGGATCGAAGGTTTGCAGCAGCACCCGTCCCGGCCGCTCCGCACGCCCCGCTCGGCCCGCCACCTGATGCAGCATCTGGAAGGTGCGTTCTCCGGCGCGCAGGTCGCCGCCGGCCAGCCCCAGGTCGCCGTCGATGACGCCGACCAGCGTCAGCATCGGAAAATGATGGCCCTTGGCCATGATCTGGGTGCCGATCAGCAGATCGACCTCATGCTCGTGGACGCGCGCGACCAGATCGGCGACGGCCTGGGGTCCGGTCAGCGTGTCGGACGCCATGACGGCAATCCGCGCATCCGGGAAGCGCTCGGTGATCTCCTCGGCCAGCCGCTCGACGCCAGGGCCGCAGGGCGCGAAGGAATGCTTGTCCTCGCAGGACGGGCAGATCTCGGGCGGCCGTTCGGCATGGCCGCAATGATGGCAGACGAGCCGGCCCATGAAGCGATGCTCGACCAGCCAGGCCGTGCAGTTCGGGCATTGCATGCGATGCCCGCAGGTCCGGCACAGGGTCAGCGGCGCATAGCCGCGGCGATTGAGGAACAGCATCGCCTGCTCGCCGGCGGCCAAGGTCTCCTTCAGCGCCTCGATCAGGCTCGGCGCCACGAAGCGCTGCCGCTCCGGCTTGTCGTCGCGCAGGTCGACCAGCGTCACCTTGGGCAGTTCCGCCCCGCCATGGCGGTCGGGCAGCACGATGCGGCGGTAGCGCCCGCGCTCGGCATTCACCAGGCTTTCGAGCGACGGCGTGGCCGAGGCCAGCACGATCGGTATGGCTTCGAGCGAGGCGCGGACCACGGCCATGTCGCGGGCGTGATAGACCACGCCCTCCTCCTGCTTGAACGAGGCGTCGTGCTCCTCGTCGACCACGATCAGGCCGAGGTCGGTGAAGGGCAGGAACAGGGCCGAGCGGGCGCCGACCACCACCTTGGCCCGGCCCTCGCCGACATCGCGCCAGACCGCGCGCCGTTCGGCGGGCCGAAGGTCGGAATGCCAGGCCGCGGCGGGTGCTCCGAACTGGCGCTCGAACCGGCGGTGCCATTGGGCACCGAGCGCGATCTCCGGCAGCAGGACCAGCACCTGCCGGCCGGCTTCGAGCGCCGCCGCGATCGCCTTGAAATAGACCTCGGTCTTGCCCGAACCGGTGACGCCGTCGAGCAGGATGGTTTCGTAGCGCCGAGCCCGGACCGCCTCGACGATCACGTCGGCCGCCTCCTGCTGGTCATGGGAAAAGGGCGGGAACGGCAGCCGCCAGTCGGGAACCGGCCGGGGCGGCCGGGCCGGCAGGCGCGTCGGGACCAGCAGGCCGGCGTCCGCCATCGCCTTGATCACGCCGGCCGTGCACCCCGCCTCCTGGGCCAAGAGCGCGGCAGGCAGCGCCTCCGCGCCCGAGAACACTGCAAGCACGCGCCGCCGGGCCGCGGTCAGACGACGATCCTTCGCTTCCGGCGGCGGCCGGTCGGGGGCGACGGCGAAGCCGATGCGCCCCTCCTCCGGCTCCAGCGCGTCGGACGGTCCCATCGCCATGCGCAGCACGGCGCCGGGCGGGCTCAAGGTATAGGCGGCGATCCAGTCGACCAGGCGCCGGACCGGATCGCGGATCGGGATGGCGTCATGGACTACCGCAATCGGCTTCAGGCGCTCGTCGGACAGATCTTCGCCCGATTCGGACCGGTCCCAGACGACGCCGGTGACCATGCGCCGGCCGAGCGGAACGGTGACGGAATCGCCGCTCGCCGGCGCCATCCCCTCGGCCACGCGATAGTCGTAGGCCCCGGCGAGCGGCAGGGGCAGCAGCACTGCAACCCGCCCCGAACCTCGCGGATTGGAGACCTGCGGTGCCTTCGCCGCCGCGAAACTGGTGCTCGACCCCACCATGGGCTAGAGTCCGGTCCGTTGGGTGGCTGCATCGGCGGCCCGCCGTCTTGATGCTCCACCCTCTCTCGACAACAGCATATCCCCCAGGTTCGTCATGAAGTTCTTCATCGATACTGCCGACATCGCCGAAATCCGGGAGCTTGCCGCCACCGGGCTCGTCGATGGCGTCACCACCAATCCGTCGCTGGTCGCGAAGACCGGTCGCAATTTCCTCGAGACGATCGCGGAAATCTGCGAGGTCGTTCCCGGCCACGTCAGCGCCGAGGTCGCCTCCACCGACTTCGATACCATGCTGAAGGAAGGGCGGAAACTGGCGAAGATCGCGTCCAACGTCGCGGTCAAGGTGCCGCTGACCCCGGCCGGCCTCAAGGCGTGCAAGGCGCTCACCGACGAGGGCACCCCGGTCAACGTCACGCTGTGCTTCTCTGCCGCGCAGGCGATCCTGGCCGCCAAGGCCGGCGCCACCTACATTTCGCCCTTCGTCGGCCGCCTGGACGATATCGGCGAGGACGGCATGGGCCTGATCGGCGACATCATCGAGATCTATGCCAGCTATCCCGAGATCGCGACCCAGGTGCTCGTCGCCTCGGTGCGTGGGCCGCAGCATGTGATTGCCGCCGCCAAGATGGGCGCCGACGTCGCCACGCTGCCGCCGAGCGTGCTGCGGCAGATGTTCGGTCATCCGCTGACCGACAAGGGCCTCGCGGCCTTCGTCGCCGACTGGGCCAAGACCGGCCAGTCGATCCTCTAGGCAGCTCGGGATCATGGAGCAGACAGGCCAGAGCGAATCCCGCATCACCGCCGAGGTTGCACCCCGTGTGGCGACGGCGGACGAGGTTCTGGCCTATCTGACCCGGCATCCGGGCTTCCTGGCCGACAATCCCGAACTCTTCGACCTGCTGACGCCGCCGGCGCCCCAGCACGGTGTCGGGGTCGTCGACATGCAGCAGTTCATGCTGCAGCGGTTGCAATCGGAGCTGGCCCGGCTGAAGAGCCAGCAGCGCGCGCTGATCTCGACCAGCCGGTCCAACCTCAACAGCCAGACGCGCATCCATGCGGCGGTGCTGGCGCTGGTCGGCGCCACCAGCTTCGAACAGCTGATCCAGACTGTGACGACGGATCTGGCAGTGCTGCTCGACGTCGACGTCGTGACGCTGTGCGTGGAATCTGATACGGGTCCGTTGCCCCGACCGCCGCTCCCCGGCGTCCAGCTGCTGCCGTCGGGCGAGGTCGACCGCCTGCTGGGCGCGGACAAGGACGCCTTGCTGGAAGACCAAGTGCGCGGCGATCCCGCCTTGTTCGGCTCGGGCGCGGGACTGGTGCATTCCGAGGCGTTGCTGCGCCTGTCGATCGGCAGCCATGCGCCGGCGGGCATCCTGGCGCTCGGCTCGCGCAAGCCGCATAAGTTCAAGGCCGGCCAGGGCACGGAATTGCTGTGCTTCCTCGCCCAGGCGCTTGAAATCACCATCTTCCAGTGGCTCGACCTCGAGGGCTGATCCTAGAACCGTGCCCGCGCGTCGCCCCGACCCGCCGTCCCTCGCCCGCTTTGCCGCGACCGCCGATCTTGTCGCCGCGATCGATGGCTGGCAGCAGCAGCTCAAGTCCGAGCGCCGCGCCTCGCCCCATACACTGGCCGCCTATGGCCGCGACCTCGCCTTCTTCCTCGATTTCACCCGCGACCATCACGGCGAGCAGCCGTCGCTCGATCTGTTGAGGCAACTGAAGCCGGCCGATTTCCGCGCGTTCCTGGCATCCCGCGCGGCGCAGGACCTGGCGAAGACGTCGCAGGCCCGTGCACTCTCGGTGCTGCGCGGCTTCTTCCGCTTCCTCGAACGGCGCGGGCTCGTCACCAATCCGGCGCTAAGTGCGCTGCGGGGCCCACGCCTGTCGCGCGCCGTGCCGAAGCCACTCAGCGAAGGCGACGCCCGGGCCGCGGTCGATGCCGCCGACACGGTACAGACGGTCGGGTCGGAGCCCTGGATCGCCGCCCGCGATACGGCGCTCGTGACCCTGCTCTATGGCTGCGGCCTGCGCCTGTCGGAGGCGCTCGACCTCACGCGCCGGCAGGCCCCCACGGCCGGCATGACCAGCCTGCGGGTCACCGGCAAGGGCGGCAAGACCCGCATCGTGCCGCTGCTGCCGGTCGTGACGGCGGCGGTGGCGGACTATCTGGCCCATTGCCCCCATCCGATCGGGCCGGATGACGATCTGTTCGTGGGCGTGCGCGGCGGCCCGCTCAATCCCCGCCTGGTTCAGCGGCTGATGGAACAGCTGCGCATCCGCCTGGGCCTGCCCGATACGGCGACGCCCCATGCGCTGCGCCACAGCTTCGCGACCCACCTTCTGGCCGGCGGTGCGGATCTGCGCGCCATCCAGGAGCTGCTGGGCCACGCCTCGCTCTCGACGACCCAGCGCTATACGGCGGTCGACACGGCCAAGCTGATGGACGTCTACGCCCGCGCCCATCCCCGCGCCGGGGGATAGCGCCCCGGGCTAAACAGTCAGATGCTCCGGCGTGGCCCAGGCCTCGACCTCGGGCAGGCCGTCGTCGACCAGCCGGGGGCTGGATTTGCGCAGCTCGAAATCCGGGAAGATGACCATGCCGAAGATGCCGTCCGCTGCCGCGCCGCGGATCGCGATCGGCATCATCACCCGGCGGAACTTGATCCAGGTCCGCCCCGGCTCGGCGACATTGCCGCCGTAGACGACCGGCCGTGCCCGCTCGACCACGCCTTCGAACAGCCGGATCCGGCTCGCCCGCACCGTCGGCAGGATCAGGTCGTCGAGATAGCGGCCGGTCGGGTCGTTCTGGAACGCAGCGCAGACCGAGGTCCCGGCCAGCCGACAGCGGAACCGCCCGTCGATCGTGCGCTCGTAGAGAAACAGGAACGGCAGGATGTGGCGCGGCATCACGACCGGATCGATCGCGGCCTTGGGCGGCACCGCCGCCCCCGTCCGGCGCGAGCGCCAGAACTCGAAGCAATCCGCGAGCGGCGTGCCACTGAGCAAAGCCTGGAAATCGGACCGGGGCGCCTTCTGGGATGCCAGCATGATCGCACGAGCCTACTCGCGCCGGCGTTACCACGGAATGAAGATGGATCTTGCCCGCACGGCGGGAAGCCCCGCCCTGGCACAAAAGAAAATCCGCCGGCCCCTGCGGACCGGCGGATCCTTTCGTCTCGACGGATCGTCCGTCGTTACATGTTGAGCGCCTGGCCCGACACCGCGAGGGCGGCTTCCTTGACCGCCTCGTTCAGGGTCGGATGGGCATGGCAGGTCCGGCCGATATCCTCGGACGACGCGCCATATTCCATGGCCAGCGCGCATTCGGCGATCATCGTGCCGGCGTCCGGGCCGATGATATGTACGCCTAGAACCTGGTCGGTCTTGGCATCCGCGATGAATTTCACGAAGCCCTCGGTGTCGCCGTTCGCCTTGGCGCGGCCGTTGGCCGTAAACGGGAACTTGCCGACCTTGTATTCGGTGCCCGCGGCCTTGACCTCTTCCTCGGTCTTGCCGACCGACGCCACTTCCGGCCAGGTATAGACGACCGCCGGAATGGCATCGTAGTTCAGATGCGGCTTCTGGCCGGCCAGGATCTCGGCGAACACGACGCCCTCCTCCTCGGCCTTGTGCGCCAGCATCGGCCCGGCGATCACGTCGCCGATCGCGTAGATGCCGGGCACGTTGGACTGGAAATGGCCGTCGACCTTGACGCGCTTCTGGCCGTCGAGCGCGACCCCGGCCTCCGTCAGGCCCAGGCCCTCGGTGTAGGGGCGCCGGCCGATCGAGACCAGCACCACGTCGGCCTCGAGCTCTTCCTTGGCGCCGCCGGCGGCGGGCTCGAGCGTCAGCGTGACGCCGGTCTTGGTCTTCTTGGCGCCGGTGACCTTGGTCGACAGCTTGAACTGGATGCCCTGCTTGGCGAGCGCCCGGTTCAACTGCTTGCCGACCTCGAGATCGAGGCCCGGCGTGATGCGGTCGAGGAATTCGACCACGGTCACTTCCGATCCGAGGCGCCGCCAGACCGAGCCCAGTTCGAGGCCGATATAGCCGCCGCCGATGACCACGAGACGCTTCGGCACCGCCGGGATGGCGATGGCGCCGGTCGAAGACACGATCTGCTGCTCGTCGACCTCGACGCCGGGCAGCGGCATGACTTCCGAGCCGGTCGCGATCAGGATGTTCTTGGTGTCGATCGCCTGGGTGCCGCCGGCGGTCAAGGCAACCTCGACCTTGCCTGCACCCAGGATCTTGCCGGTGCCCTGGACCCAGGTGATCTTGTTCTTGCGGAACAGGAACTCGACGCCCTTGGTGATGTCGGAGACGACCTTGTCCTTGCGCGCCAGCATCGTGTCGAGGTCGAGCGCCACGCCCGAAACCTTGATGCCGTGGGCTGCGAAGCTGTGGCTCACCTCTTCGAACTTCTCGGACGATTGCAGCAGCGCCTTCGAGGGGATGCAGCCGACGTTGAGGCAGGTGCCACCGAGGCGCGTGTACTTCTCGACGCAGGCGACCTTCATGCCCAGCTGGGCGGCGCGGATCGCGGCGATGTAGCCGCCGGGGCCGCTGCCGATGACGACGAGATCGTAGCTGTCGGTCATGATCTTCTTTCCGTTCTGGTCGCGGGGCCGCCGGGCGGAGCGCTCGCGGCCGCGGGTTCAGCGGCGGAGGCATCCGTCACCAGCCCTGGATGCCCGCCGTCGCGGGCATGACGGAGAGAGATCCGTCGCTCCCGCGGAGGCGGGAGCCCAGGGTGGCGGGGCGCCGTCCTTCGCCCTCTTTACATGTCCAGCAGCAGGCGCTGCGGATCTTCCAGGCTTTCCTTGACGCGGACCAGGAAGGTCACGGCCTCGCGGCCGTCGATCACCCGGTGGTCGTAGCTGAGCGCCAGATACATCATCGGACGGATCTCGATCTTGTCGCCGATCGCGACCGGGCGCTTCTGGGTCTTGTGCATGCCCAGGATGCCCGACTGCGGCGGGTTCAGGATCGGGGTCGACATGAGCGAGCCGTAGACGCCGCCGTTCGAGATGGTGAAGGTGCCGCCGGTCAGTTCTTCCATCGACAGCTTGCCGTCGCGCGCCTTCTTGCCATAGACGCCGATCTGCTTCTCGATGTCGGAGAAGCTCATCAGGTCCGCATCGCGCACGACCGGCACCACGAGGCCGCTCTCGGTGCCGACCGCAACACCGATGTCGTAGTAGTTCTTGTAGACCAGCTCGTCGCCCGAGATCTCGGCATTGACCGCCGGCAGTTCCTTCAGGGCGGCGATGCAGGCCTTCACGAAGAAGGACATGAAGCCGAGCTTCACGCCGTGCTTCTTCTCGAACGCGTCCTTGTACTGCTCGCGGATCGCCAGGATCGCGGTCATGTCCACCTCGTTGAAGGTGGTCAGCATGGCGGCGGTGTTCTGGGCTTCCTTGAGCCGCTGGGCGATGCGCTGACGCAGGCGCGTCATCCGCACGCGCTGCTCGCGCGGGCCGGCGGCGCGCACCGGCGCCGGAACGGCCGGAGCCGCAGGCGCGGCGGGACCCTTCTCGATCGCGGCCAGCACGTCGCCCTTGGTCAGGCGCCCGTCCTTGCCGGTCGCCGCAATGCTGGCGGGATCGAGCTGGTTTTCGGCAACCAGCTTGCGGGCGGCGGGGCCCGAGCGGTCGAGATCAGACGCGGCGGCAGCGGGTGCTGCCGGGGCCGGCGCGGCGGCGGCCGGCTTCGGGGCCTCGACCTTGGCGGCCGGCGCCGCTGCGGCGGGCGCGGCCGCGGCACCGGCAGCACCCTCGGCGATCACACCCAGGAGGCCGCCGACCGCGACGTTGGTGCCTTCCGGCGCCGATATCTCGCTCAGCACGCCGTTCGCCGGCGATGGCACGTCGACCGTAACCTTGTCGGTCTCGAACTCGATCAGCGTCTCGTCGATCTTGACGCTGTCGCCGACCTTCTTCAGCCAGCGTGCCACGGTGCCTTCGGTCACCGATTCGCCCAGAGGGGGCACCTTGATTTCGGTTGCCATTTTCGGTCCTTGGTTCAGGTTCTGGGTCTGGCGGCGCTGCGGGGTCCGTCCCCGTCGGTCAGCGCCCGCCGGTTTCCAACGATTGATCGGGTTTGTGCGTCAGCCGAGGGTGAGCGCGTCGTCGATCACCTTCTGCTGCTGGGCGATATGCTTCTTGTTAGAGCCGGTCGCAGTCGCAGCAGATTCCGCGCGACCGATGTAGGTCGGACGCTTCGCCTTGATATCGAGGCCCGCGAGCAGAGTCTCGATGCGCCGGTCGACGAAGGTCCAGGCGCCCATGTTCTGATGCTCTTCCTGGCACCAGACGACCTCGGCGTTCGTGTAGCGCTTCAGCTCCTTGCCGAGCGCGTTGAACGGGAACGGATAGAGCTGCTCGACGCGGACCAGGGCTACATCGTCAATCTTGCGCTCGGTCCGGGCCGCCAGGAGCTCGTGATAGAGCTTGCCGCTGACCAGGACCACGCGCTTCACCTGGTCGTCGGCGACCAGCGTCTCGGTCTCGCCATAGACGCGGTGGAAGGTCGTGCCCTCCGCCATGTCGGCGAGGGTCGACAGCTTCGCGCGCAGCATCGACTTCGGCGACATGATGATGAGCGGCTTGCGGAAGTTACGGCAGACCTGCCGGCGCAGCGCATGGAAGTAGTTGGCGGGGGTCGAGATGTTGCAGACCTGGATATTGTCCTCGCCGCACATCTGCAGATAGCGCTCGAGCCGGGCCGAGGAATGTTCCGGCCCCTGCCCTTCGTAGCCGTGCGGCAGCAGCATGACGATGCCCGACATGCGCAGCCACTTGGATTCCGCCGAGGTAATGAACTGGTCGATGATGACCTGCGCACCGTTGGCGAAATCGCCGAACTGGCCTTCCCACAGCACCAGCGCCCGGGGCTCGGCCATGGAGTAACCATAGTCGAAGCCCAGCACCGCCGCTTCGGACAGGAAGCTGTCGATGATCTCGACCTGGGCCTGCCCCTCGCGGATATTGTTCAGCGGCAGATAGGTCTGCTCGGTCTCCTGATCGACCAGCACTGCATGGCGGTGCGAGAAGGTGCCGCGGCCGACGTCCTGGCCGGACAGGCGGACGACCATGCCGTCGGCGGCAATCGAACCGAAGGCCAGCGCCTCGGCCGTGCCCCAGTCGAAGCCCTCGCCCGTCTCGAACATCTTCGCCTTCTCCTGGAGGAGACGGACGAGCTTGCGGTTGAGATTGAAACCCTCCGGCACCTTGGTCAGCGACTGGCCGATCTGCTTCAGGGTCTCGAGCGGCACCGCCGTGGTGCCGCGGCGATCGTCGTCGGGCGCCAGGCCGAAGCCGGCCCAGGCGCCCTCGAACCAGTCAGCCTTGTTCGGCTTGTAACTCTTGGCCGCCTCGAATTCGGTCTCCATCTTCGCCAGGAAGTCCGTGACGATCTGGTCGGCCTTGTCCTGTGAAAGGCTGCCCTCGTTCACCAGGCGATCGGCATAGATCTGCCGGGTCGTCGGCTGAGTCGCGATCTTGCGGTACATCAGCGGCTGGGTGAAGGCCGGCTCGTCGGTCTCGTTATGGCCATGGCGGCGGTAGCAGAACATGTCCACCACCACGTCCTTCTTGAAGACCTGGCGGAACTCGGTGGCGATGCGGCAGACGTGCAGCACCGCTTCCGGATTGTCGCCGTTGACGTGGAAGATCGGCGCCTGGATCGACTTGGCTACATCCGAGCAATAGGGGCCCGAGCGCGCATAGGCCGGCGCCGTGGTGAAGCCGATCTGGTTGTTGATGATGAAATGGATCGTGCCGCCGACGCGGTAGCCCTTGAGCTCCGACAGGTCGAGCGATTCGGCGACCAGGCCCTGGCCGGCGAAGGCCGCGTCGCCGTGGATCAGCAGGCCGACGACCTCGTTGCGCTCGACGTCGCCGCGCTGGCGCTGCTTGGCGCGCACCTTGCCGAGCACGAGCGGGTTGACCGCCTCGAGATGGGACGGGTTCGCGGTCAGCGACAGATGAACGGTGTTGCCGTCGAACTCGCGGTCGGACGAGGTGCCGAGATGGTATTTGACGTCGCCGGAGCCCTGGACGTCGGCCGGGTTGGCCGGGTTGCCCTGGAATTCCGAGAAGATCGCGGCAAAGCGCTTGCCCATGACGTTGGCGAGCGTGTTCAAGCGGCCGCGGTGGGCCATGCCGAGCACGATCTCCTTGACGCCCAGCCGACCGGCGGTGCGGATGATCTCCTCGAGCGCCGGGATCATGGTCTCGCCGCCTTCGAGGCCGAACCGCTTGGTGCCGGTGAAGCGCTTGTCGAGGAAGCGCTCGAAGCTTTCGGCCGCGGTCAGGCGCTCCAGCAGCGCGGTCTTGTCCGTGACCGAGAAGGTGGTCTGGTTGCGTACGCCTTCGACGCGCTCCTGGATCCAGGCCTTCTGGTCCGGATCCTGAATATGCATGTATTCGACGCCGACGCTGCCGCAATAGGTCTCGCGCAGCATAGCGTAGATCTCGCGCAGCGTGGCATTCTGCAGCCCGAGCACGCCGGCGATGTAGATGGGACGGTCATAGTCGTTGGCCGTGAAGCCATAATGCTCAGGATGCAGCTCCGGATGCGGCTCCGGCTTCTGCAGTCCGAGCGGATCGAGGCTGGCCTCGAGATGGCCGCGCACCCGATAGGAGCGGATGAGCTGCAGCGCACGGATCGAATCTCCGGCCGCCTGCTTCACCGTCTCTTCCGAGATCGCCGCCGCGCCGTTCGCCTTCTTGGCCGGCGCCGGAGGGGTATCGCTGCCGATGATCCGCTTGGCAGTTTTCTGCCAGCTGGGTCCCTTGACCTCGGTCTGAACCGAGACGGCATCGTCCTTCAATTCTTCGAAGAAGCTCCGCCAGCTCTGGTCGACACCGTTAGGATCGATCAGATAATGCTCATAGAGCTCGGCGATGAAGGCCGAATTGCTGCCGTAGAGGAAAGAGGCTTCGCTGGTCTGCGCCATTTCGTTCGAGCGGCCGCTTGACGCGGCCGCTCTCTCTGTTTGGGGTGGTCAGGTTGGCTCGGCGATCCCGCCTTAGCCCTTGAAGGCAGCGAGCATCGTCGACCCGAGCGACGCCGGGCTGTCGGCCACGTGGAAGCCGGCCTTGCGCATCGCCTCGAACTTGTCGGCGGCAGTGCCCTTGCCGCCCGAGATGATGGCGCCGGCATGGCCCATGCGGCGGCCCGGAGGAGCCGTCGCACCGGCGATGAAGCCGACGACCGGCTTCTTGGTCTTGGATTCCAGGATGAACTCGGCCGCTTCTTCCTCGGCCGAGCCGCCGATCTCACCGATCATGATGATGCCTTCGGTCTCGGGATCGTCGAGGAACAGCTTCAGGCTATCGATGAAGTTCGTGCCGTTGACCGGGTCGCCGCCGATGCCGATGCAGGTCGACTGGCCGAGGCCGACGGCCGAGGTCTGGGCGACCGCCTCATAGGTGAGCGTGCCCGAGCGGCTGACGATGCCGACCTTGCCGCGCCGATGAATATGGCCCGGCATGATGCCGATCTTGCATTCGCCCGGCGTGATCACGCCAGGGCAGTTCGGCCCGATGAGCCGCGACTTGGAGCCGGCGAGCGCACGCTTCACCGTCACCATGTCGAGGACGGGAATGCCCTCGGTGATGCAGACGATGAGCGGGATCTCAGCGTCGATCGCCTCGAGGATCGCGTCGGCCGCGAACGGCGGCGGCACGTAGATCACACTGGCATCGGCCTTAGTCGCGTGCGCGGCCTCGGCGACGGTGTTGAACACCGGCAGGTCGAGATGCTTGGTGCCGCCCTTACCGGGCGTGACACCGCCGACCATCTTGGTGCCGTAAGCCAGCGCCTGCTCGGAATGGAAGGTCCCTTGCGCGCCGGTGAAGCCCTGGCAGATGACCTTAGTATTGGAATTGACCAGAACGGCCATTTACTTGGCCTCCTTCACGGCTTTGACGACCTTCTGGGCGGCATCCGCCAGATTGTCGCCGGAAAGGATGGGAAGACCCGATTCAGCAAGGATCTTCTTGCCGAGCTCGACATTGGTGCCTTCGAGGCGCACGACCAGCGGCACATCCAGGCTGACTTCGCGCGCCGCGGCGATGACGCCCTCGGCGATCACGTCGCAGCGCATGATGCCGCCGAAGATGTTGACCAGGATGCCTTCGACGTTCGGATCGCTGAGGATCAGCTTGAACGCCGTCGTTACGCGCTCCTTGGTGGCGCCGCCGCCGACATCGAGGAAGTTCGCCGGCTCGCCGCCGTAGAGCTTGATGATGTCCATGGTCGCCATCGCCAGGCCGGCGCCGTTGACCATGCAGCCGATGTTGCCGTCGAGCTTGACGTAGTTGAGCCCGTGCTTGGTCGCCTCGAGCTCGGACGGATCCTCTTCGTCGGCATCGCGCAGCTCTTCGACGTCCTTGTGACGGAACAGCGCGTTGTCGTCGAAATTGACCTTGGCGTCGAGGCAGATGACGTCGCCGGCGCCGGTCACGACCAGCGGGTTGATTTCGACGATCGACGCGTCGAGCTCATGGAAAGCCTTGGACAGCGCCAGGATGAACTTGGTCGCGGTCGAGATCTGCTTGCCCTCGAGCCCGAGGGCGAAGGCGATCTGGCGGGCGTGGAACGCCTGCACGCCGGTCGCCGGGTCGATCGCGACCTTGATGATCTTCTCGGGCGTGTTATGGGCGACCTCTTCGATCTCCATGCCGCCTTCGGTCGAGGCCATGATGGTGACGCGGCCGGTGGCGCGGTCGACCAGCATGCCGAGGTAGAGCTCGCGCTTGATGTCGCAGCCTTCCTCGATATAGACGCGCTTCACTTCCTTGCCGGCCGGGCCCGTCTGCTTGGTGACGAGCACATGGCCCAGCATCGCGGCCGTGCTGGTCGCCACGTCGTCGATCGACTTCACGACGCGCACACCGCCCTTACCCGACGGATTGTCGGCGAAATGGCCGGCACCGCGGCCGCCCGCATGGATCTGCGACTTGACGACCCAGACCGGGCCGCCCAGATCGGCCGCCACCTTCTTCGCCTCGTCCGGCGTGTAAGCGACGCCGCCGCGCGGCACGGCGACACCGAACCCCTTCAGCAAAGCCTTCGCCTGATACTCATGAATATTCATTGATGCGCGCCCCTTGGAATTGCTGGAGTCCGGCCGCGGGGCGCTCGGGCCCGCACGGCCGGACCAACCAGACGCTTAGGCCTGGACGTTCTTGGCGACTTCGCAGAGCGTCTTGACGGCATCGACAGACTTGTCGAAGCCGGCCTTCTCTTCAGCCGAAAGAGCGATCTCGACGATCCGCTCGACACCCTTGGCGCCGATCACCACCGGCACGCCGACATAGAGGCCGTTGACGCCATACTGGCCAGTCAGATGCGCCGCACAGGGCAACACCCGCTTCTTGTCCTTGAGATAGGACTCGGCCATGGCGATCGCCGACGAGGCCGGCGCGTAGAACGCCGAGCCGGTCTTCAAGAGCGCCACGATCTCGGCACCGCCATCGCGGGTGCGCTGGACGATCTTGTCCAGCTTCTCCTGGGTGGTCCAACCCATCTTGACCAGGTCGGGCACCGGAATGCCGGCGACGGTCGAGTAGCGCAGCAGCGGCACCATCGTGTCGCCGTGGCCGCCCAGCACGAAGGCGGTCACGTCCTCGACCGAGACCTTGAACTCGTCGGCCAGGAAATAGCGGAAGCGCGCGCTGTCGAGCACGCCGGCCATGCCGACGACCTTCGCGTGCGGCAGGCCCGAGGCCTCCTGCATGACCGAGACCATGACGTCGAGCGGGTTGGTGATGACGATCACGAAGGCGTTCGGCGCATGCTGCTTGATGGCGGCGCCGACCTGGCGCATCACCTTGGTGTTGACGCCGATCAGGTCGTCGCGGCTCATGCCCGGCTTCCGGGGGATGCCCGCCGTGACGATGATGACGTCGGCGCCGGCGACGGCGGCGAAATCGTTCGAGCCAGCCATGACCGCGTCGAACCCTTCGACCGGCGCGGCCTCGGCCAGATCGAGCGCCTTGCCCTGCGGCACGCCCTCCGCGATGTCGACCAGGGTGACGTCGCCCAGGTCCTT
>Ga0070730_10000721_pt1 | contig 35839 bp, 34 predicted proteins | sample Coa_R1_3_FD_66447 | JGI IMG/M metagenome (GOLD analysis project Ga0070730, IMG submission 66447) | Surface soil microbial communities from Centralia Pennsylvania, which are recovering from an underground coalmine fire - Coalmine... | ecosystem: Environmental > Terrestrial > Soil > Unclassified ...
CGGCTCGACCGGCACCTTCGTCATGACCGTCACCATCATCCCGTTCATGCCGAACGGCTGGGCCGCGGTCGGCTTCCCCGCCATGGCCATCAACAATGCCTTCCTGCTGAAGGACGTCGTCCTGCTCGTCGCCTCGATCTACCTCCTCAAGCAGGACATCCTGCGGCTGGCCCGAGAGACCGCCTGAACCGGACTGTCATCAGCCATCGAACGGCCGGCGGGCTTACCAGCCCCGCCGGCCTTCGCCGTTGCAACGGCGCCCTGGGGAAGAAAGTAGACCGAGATCCACGGGATGGCGGCGACAAGCTCTGCGCCGGTACGCTTGCTTCCGGTATGCTGGGGATTGTTGAACGTTCCGATCGCAGGAGAGACTGGCCATGCGCCTATCGGCTCGCCCCGCCCCAACCGCGCTGCGGCTCCTGCCTGTCCTCAGCTGGCTTCCCGGGTACCGCCGCGATTGGTTGTTGGCGGACATCCTGGCCGGTCTCGCGGTCTGGGCGGTCATGGTGCCGGAAGGCATGGCCTATTCGGGCATCGTCGGCGTGCCGCCGATCATGGGCCTCTACACACTCGTGCCGCCTTTGATCGCCTACGCGCTGTTCGGCACCTCGCGCCTGCTGGTTGTCGGCCCGGACACCGCGACAGGCCTGATCTCCGCATTGACCGTGGGCGCCATCGCGGCACAGGGAACTGCCGATTTCAATACGCTCACGGCGACCCTCGCCATCTTGATCGGCGCCTTCTTCCTGCTCTTCGGCGCGCTCCGCATGGGCTGGGTCGCGGCCTTCATCCCCACGCCCGTGATGCGGGGGTTCATCGAAGGCCTTGTCTGCGTCACCATCATCGGACAAGTGCCGCATCTGCTCGGCATCAACGGCACGTCCGGCAACTTCTTCACCAAACTCTGGTTCGTGCTGCGGCATCTGCCGGACGTCTCGCTCGCCCCGGCATTAACCGGGCTGGCGAGCCTCATCGGGATGCTGTTGCTGCGCCATCTGGCCCCCCGCCTGCCCGCGGCCCTGGTGGTCGCAGCCGCAGCCACGGCCCTGGTCGGGCTGTTCAACGGGGAAGCCGCCGGCATCGATGTGGTCGGCAACCTCCCGTCCGGCCTGCCCCATCTTACGCTGCCCGATCTTGACCCCGCAAAATTGCGGGAGCTCGTGCCCGGTGCGTTGGCCATCGTGCTGGTCGGCTATGCCGAGGCGCTTGGTGGGGCAAAGGCGGCGGCAATGCAGGGCGGTGGCGACATCGATCCCAACCAGGAGCTCGTCGCGCATGGGCCCGCCAATATTCTGAGCGGTCTCTTCGGCGGCTTCCTTGTCGTCGGCAGCCTGTCGAAGACCTCGGTGGCCATGGCTGCCGGCGCCCGCACCCAGTTCGCCAATCTGGTTGCCGCGTCCTTCTGCTTCCTGACGCTGGTTCTGTTGACACCATTGTTCCGAGGCATGCCGCACCCGGCGCTCGCCGCCATCGTCATTGGGGCGATGCTGCATCTCTCGAAGCCCAGCTATCTGCGCGAGTTGTTCGCCCGAGGCCGCGACGAGTTTGCCATCGCCGCCATCGTCATTGCCGGCGAGTTGGCCCTGGGCGTGCTGCAAGGGATCGCCGTCGGGGTCGTGCTGGCACTGCTGATGCTGATCTATCGAACCAGTCACCCGCGAGGCGCGGTGCTTGGACAGCTGCCGGGCCAGGAAGCCTATCGCAACATCAATCGGCACCCCGAAGCGCTCACCTTCCCCGGCCTGCTCATCTGGCGTGCGGGCGGCGATCTGTTCTTTGCCAGCATCGGTCATCTGGACGAGGGGCTGGAGGCGGCACTGGCCGCGAGCCGACCCCCGGCAAGGCATATTCTTCTGGACGCAGACTCGGTCAACTTCATCGACACCAGCGCCTGCGATGCGCTCTCCAACCTCGTCAAGCAGTTGCAAAGCCAAGGCATCACCTTCGCCATTGCCCGGGTGCGGGACAGCGTACGGGAGCGGATGCGCCTCGGCGGATTGGAAGCCACCGTGGGATCGGCCAACTTCCACGAACGGGTGACCGACGGCGTGCACGCCTGGCAACAGCGAACAGGCGTCGATGTGTCCGCGGCACCAGATCGCCAATGACGGATGATCGTGCGGCCCGTCTTGCGGATCGGCGTCCCCTGCCGCCGTCCCCTGGCTTCAGCCCCTCACCGCGCGACCACGCCGCACCAGCCGGGGAGATAATCGGCATCCTCGCTCTTCGCGAGCTCGAGCGCCCGCTGTAGCGCCCCGTCGAAATCCGCCTCCACCTGCGCCCGTTTCATCCGCCGGCGCAGAAAATCCGCCCACAGAAACTCGCTGAACGGGGTCGTGTCCTTGGCAAAGCCGCCGATGAGCCGCAACTCGCCGGCCAGCGAACGAAAGGGATCGTCGATCAGATCCTTGACGGATTTCGGGATGTCCTTGTAGTCGCGCCGCCGCCCCTCGGCATCAAAGGGATGCATCCAATTATGGCAGTCCAGGACGAACCAGAAGGCATCGGGCTCGAGCCGCGAAAGTTTGGCGACGACAGTGACGAGAATGCTCTTCACCCCCTCCTCATGGAGCGCGCGGGCGAGATGATGGTGGTCGATGACGAAATATCGGTCCTTCGGTCCCAGGATCACCGGGATCATATGGCGCCCGAGGAACTCGGGCCCCTTGTCGCCCGTCTTTTTGAGCCACGCCTTTCGCTTGGCCTCGACCTCGCGCATCCCGACGGTGATCTGCGTGGGTCGCAGATCGTCGATATCGATCGGATGCAGAATGGGTTCGCGGCGCGGAACCATCGAACGTCTCCATCGTAGCCGGCCCGGCCCGCGGCGCGGTGCGCGAAGCCCTTGAAGCTCCCTAAGAAGGATAAAGCATCTGAACAGGTTCCGGCCCTAAAACGTCGCCCGGATGCCGACGAAGAACGCGCGGGGCGCCGCCGGATTGTAGGTTCGGGGATCGCTCAGCTGAAAGCCCGGCGGCAGGCCGTCGAACTGGGTGAAGGCCCCGAACGTGAAGTATTTCTCGCCGAACAGATTATCGATCTCGCCGAACAGCGTGAACCAGTCGGTGATCGCCCAGGAGGAATGCAGGTTCACCGGGTGGTTCCAACCGATCTTCGGACCCTGATTGCTGTCGTCGCCCAGCAGATATTCGCCGCTCTGGACCTTGAGATCGGCACCAACCTGCCAGTTCGAGGTCACCTGATATTCGGCGCTCACGGTCAGGCGATGGCGCGGGATGAGCGGCAGGCGGTCGCCGGGCTGGACCGTGATGTCGCCGGTGATTGGATCGGCGAAGGGGCTGTTGGACGGCAGCGCGATCCGGCTGCGGAACGTCGCCTCGACCAGGCTGTAGTCGGCATCGATGCTCCAGCCGGCCGACTTGAAGCCGAGGCCGGCCTCCAGCCCCTGGCGGCGCGTGCTGCCGGCGTTGGTGAAGAAGCCCTGGCCGGTGCTGAACAGGGCGGTCGCCACGTCGAGAATGTCGTTCTGGCTGTCGGTCCGGAACAGCCCGAGACTCCAGGTGACGCGACCGTCGAGCGCCGCCAGGTCGAACTTGCCGCGCACGCCCCCTTCGTAGGTGCGCGCCACGACCTGCTTCAGGTCGGGGTCCGCGACCAGGAAGCCGTCGAGGATGCAGGGCCGGGTCGGATCGGCGCAGGCGAGCTCGCCCGGCGTCGGCACGCGGTTGGCCTCGGAATAGCTGGCATAGACCGTGATCCCGGGCGTGAGCTTGTAGGTGATGCCGCCGCCCGGATTGAAGCGCTGGTAGTGGTGATGGCCGTTAAGCCCGGTGCCGAGCCGATCGGACAGGTCGATCTGGGCAAAGTTGTAGCGGGCGTTGAACGTGACCGAGAGCGCGTCCGTCACGTCGAACGTATCGGTCACGAACAGCCCGTAATAGTCGTTCGTCGCCTGGAGATAGGTTGGACCGATCAATAGCCCGGCATCGAGCGCCTCCGCGGCGGATTGCGGATTGGCCAACTGGTCAATGGTGATGCCGGCGCCGTGGACGAGCAGGCTGGCGCCGAGCGTGCCGAGCTCGCTCGTCGCCCGGTAGCTGGTGTCGCCATGGTCGAGCGAGCCGCCCACCACCAGATGATTGTCATGGCCGAGGAGCGGCCGGGTCCAGGTCGCCTGCAGCGTGCCGCCGAGCCCGTCCGTGTCGGTCTGGGTCCGGTCGATCTCGCCATAGGTGATGTTGGTGCCGGCGGCGATCGCGGGCCCGAGGAAATCCGGCACGGGGCGGCCGGTCCGGTCGTAGAGCGTATTTCCCGCCGTGCCCAGGCACAGGAACGCGCCGTCCGGATTGTCGATGGCATTGAAGCAGCCCTCGTCGCTCGCGTCGGTCGTGTTGCCGTCGACCAGGCGCTGGCTGAAGCGGCGATAGTAGAGCGTGCCGGCAAGCGTCAGCCGGTCGAGCGGCTTGTAGGTGCCGCTGAGCGTCAGCAGGCTCACATTGTTGCGGATCGACTGCGGCCGGGTGAAGACGGCGCTGCGGTCTTGGTCGAGCAGCTCGATCGGCGTCGGGCCGACGCCCTGCAGGTCGTTGGAGGCACCGGCGTAAGACAGGTGCAGGGTCGCCTCGCCCATGTCCGCGCCGACATCGGCGTAGACCTGGTTGATCGCGGACAGCGAATGGTCGCGGAAGCCGTTGTCGGCATAGCCGCGCACGCCGATGTAGCTCGCGAAATTACCGGACTGGACGCCCCATTGCGCCGTGCTGGTGATGCGCCCGAACGAGCCGCCCGAAAGCTCGAACGAGCCGCCCGGCGCCGTGAAGCCGTTCTTCATCTCCAGCACGAGCGCACCGCCGATCGCGTTCAGGCCGAACACCGGGTCGGCGCTGAACAGGGTCGTGCGGTTGACGGCGAACTGCGGCACCAGGTCCCAGTTCATCAGGTCGCCGAACGCCTCGTTGATGCGCACGCCGTTCTGATAGACCGCGAGCCCCTGGCCGTCTTCCGCGCCCAGGATCGGCGACGCGTCGAAGCCGCGGTACTGGAAGTCCGGCTGCAGCGGATTGCCCTGCTCCGGCGTCAGGTTGACGCTCGAAAGACGGCTGCCGAGCGCGGTCGTGAGGTCGATGTTGCCGTCGCGCCGCAGGTCCTCGCCCGACAGCGTTTGGACGTTGCTCGGCACCTTGTCCTGGTCGATACCGGCGCCGGGCAGCGGCGTCGTACCGACGACCGTGATCACTTCGACCGGCGGGGTCGGCGCGGTCTGGGCCAGCGCGACGGTCGACGACAAGGCCATGCCCAGGCCGGTCGCCAGGCCCCCCGATCGCCCCATGCGCTCATCCTCCCCTATCGACGGGCTCATCCCGTCCGGCGTTCCATTACGGGCGAAAGCGCTCAGCCCGGCGATGGGCGATTTTCCCGATTTTACCGGGAAAAATTCCCGATCTTGCGAAACCGCCGGGATCGGGCGCTAGGATGATGCGGGAGGAGCCCTCGACGATGGGTTGGAGCCGCATGTCCCTGCAACTGCGCCTGATCGCCTCGATCATGCTGGTGCTGATCGTCAGTCTGGCCCTGGGCGGCGCGCTCGCCTGCTGGCATGCGGCGCGCTCGGTCGAGACGGAGCTGCAGGCGGCGCTCAAGGTCGGCGAACACAGCGTCGAGAATGCGATCAATCAGCTGCCCCAGGCGCAGGATGCGGGCCAGGAGCTGGCCCGGCTGATCGGCACCTTCGACGGCGACCGCCATGTGCTGGCGGTCCTGCTCAACGGCCGGGGCGAGCCGGCGCTGATCTCCTCGTTGGCACCGCCGGCCCGCCCGGTGCCGGACTGGTTCGTCCGCCTACTTGGCGTCAGCCCGCGGGTGTTGCGCTTCCACCTGCCCGCGGTCGCCGGACGCGGGGCGATCATGCTGCAGGCGGATCTGCGGAACGAGGTCGGCGAGGTCTGGGGCCAGTTCGGCGACAGCGTGTCGGTCCTGTGTCTGTTCAGCTTGCTCGTGCTGCTGCTGGTGTCTTGGACGGTCCGGCGCGGCCTGGCGCCGCTCGAGGCGGCGGTCCAGTCGTTTCAGCGGATTGGCGCCGGCGACTATGACGCGCGGCTGGCGCCCGGCGGCGCGCCGGAACTGACCCGGCTCGCGCACGGCTTCAACCGGATGGCGGAACGGCTGGCGGCGCTCGAGACGAAGAACCGGCGCCTCAATGAACGGCTCCAGAATCTTCAGGACGAGGAACGGGCGGATCTGGCGCGCGATCTCCATGACGAGATCGGCCCGTTCCTGTTCGCGGTCAGCGTCGATGCCGCCGCGATCCCGCAACTGGCGGCAGACGGCCACCGGACCGAGATCGTCGAGCGGGTCGCGACCATCCGCGATGCGGTCACCCATATGCAGCGGCAGGTGAAGGCGATCCTCGGCCGGCTCAGGCCCGCCGGCCCATTGGGCCTGGGCCTCGCAGACGCGGTCGAGACCTTGGCCGCCTTCTGGCGGCGGCGCTGCCCCGGCACCGAGATCCGCATCGATCTGGCCCTGGGCGATGGCGACCGCGACGAGCGGATCGACGGCACGATCTACCGCATCGTCCAGGAGGGCTTGAGCAACGCGGTGCGCCATGGCCGCCCATGCTCGATCCTGGTGTCGGCCACAGCCGAGAACGAGGAATGCATCCGGGTGACCATCGTCGATGACGGCGACGGCATCGACGAGGACGCGGATCCGGCGGGCTTCGGCCTGATCGGCATGACCGAGCGGGTCACCGCACTCGGCGGTACGCTCGAGGTCGGCAACCGGCGCGACGCGCGCGGCGTGGCGCTGACGGCGTTCCTGCCCCGCTTCGGCCGGCAGCTGGAGGCCGTGTCTTGAAGATCCTGGTCGTCGACGACCATGCCATCGTGCGCGGCGGGCTGCGCCGGCTGCTCGCCACCCTGCCCGGTGCCGAACTGCGCGAGGCGGCGACCGGGCGCGACGCGTTGCAGCTCTACCGCGACGAGCGGCCGGACATCACATTGCTCGATCTCAACCTGCCCGGCGTGGGCGGGCTCGAGCTGCTCGGCCGGCTGCTGCTCGAAGACGACCGGGCGCGCATCCTCGTCTTCAGCATGCATGCCGAGCCGCTTTACGCAGCCCGCGCGCTGCAGGCAGGCGCCCTCGGCTATGTCAGCAAGAGCGCGTCGCCGGACGAATTGCTCGCCGCCGTCCGGCGGGTTCTCGACGGCGCGCGCTACGTCGAGAACGAGATCGCCCAGGAACTGCTCACGCAGTCGGCGCCGGGTCGCGACGGGCTCGGCGATCTGAGCGAACGCGAGCTGGAGATCCTGCGCCTGCTCGGCGAGGGCCATAGCCTGGCCGACATCGCCCAGACCCTGGGCATCGCCTACAAGACCGTTGCCAACACCTGCGGCCATATCAAGGCGAAGCTCGGCGTCGCCCGGACCGCCGATCTCATCCGGCTGTCGATCGAGACGGGAATTTCCTAAGCGTGAGTAGCGCCCGCGCGCGCCATAAAAATTTTGACCGGCCCTGCGAATAAATCGCCCCGCTTTCGAATCTCCTGCTCAGACAACTGATACGGGAGCCCACGATGGACGAGATGCAAGGTCGGCCGGCGACGGTCGAAGCCAGGGATGCCGATACCGCGGCCGATCAAGCCGGCGGCACGTCGCGCCGCGGCATGCTGAAATGCATGGTCTGGGCCGGCGCCGGCGTGCTGTGGACGGTCAGCGGCGGCGTGCCGCATTCCCGCCTGCTCGGCACGGCCGCCGCAGCGACCGAGGGCACCTTCAGCTTCATGCAGATCAGCGACAGCCATATCGGCTTCGCCAACGCGCCGAACATGGATACGCCCGGTACGCTGCAGGAAGCGGTCGGGCTGGTGAATGCGCAGAAGAGCGGTGCCTCACTGCTGATCCATACCGGCGACGTCAGCCAGCTGTCGAAGGACGCCCAGTTCGATACCGCCGACCAGATCATCCGCGGCGCGCGGCTCGACACCCATTACGTGCCGGGCGAGCATGATGTGCTGGTCGATGACGGCGCTCCGTTCTTCGCCCGCTTCACCCCCAAGGCGCCGCGCGGCTACTACTCGTTCGACCAGGAGGGCGTGCATTTCATCGCGCTCAACAATGTCCAGGACCTCAAGGCCGGCGGCCTCGGCAATCTCGGCGCCGAGCAGCTCGAATGGCTGGCCAAGGATCTGCAGGGCCGCGCCGCGAGCCAGCCGATCATCGTCTTTGCCCATATCCCGCTCTGGACCGTCAATGAGCAATGGGGCTGGGGCACCAACGACGGCACGCAGGCACTCGCCCTGCTGCGGCCGTTCGGCTCCGTGACCGTGCTGAATGGGCATATCCATCAGGTCATGCAGAAGGTCGAGGGCAATTGCGCCTTCCATACCGCCCGCTCCACCGCCTTCCCGCAGCCGGCGCCCGGCACCGCGCCATCGCCCGGCCCGATCAAGGACCTGCCGGCCGGGCAGCTCCGCTCGACGCTCGGCATCACGAAGATCTCGCGCGTGCAGACGGCATCGCCGCTCGCCATCATCGACACGCCGCTCGGCGCCTGATTTTCGCCGCACCGGAGCCAAGACCCATGAGCCCTTCCCGCCTTGTCGCTTCGCTCGGCCTTGCGCTGTTGCTTGCGTCGTCCGCCGCGCTCGCCGAAGATGCGGCGGTATCGATAGACAATTTCACCTTTTCGCCGGCCGAGGTCACCGTGGCCGCGGGCACGCGCATCACCTGGACCAACAATGACGACATCCCGCACGCCGTCGTCGACGCCGACAATCCGAAGACCACGAAGTCGCCGCCGCTCGACACCGGCGACAGCTACTCCCGTGTCTTCGACCAGCCCGGCACCTATCATTATTTCTGCTCGCTGCATCCGCACATGCAGGGCACGGTGGTGGTGCGGTGACCGCAGGTCTTCGCCCAGAGAGGCGGGCGCCGGCGGAGCCGCCAGGGTGAAGGAATGCATACGGTGAAGTGGCGCCGCCTGTCCAACCCGGGCGGCGCATCCCGGCCGCCCGACGCTGCGACGTTCGAGCAGGTCGTGCTGCCGCATCTCGACTCCGCCCATAATGTCGCCCGCTGGCTGGTGCGCGATGCCAGCCTGGCCGAGGATGTCGTGCAGGACGCCATGTTGCGAGCGCTCGCCTATTTTTCCGGATTTCGGGGCGGCGACGCGCGCCCCTGGCTGATGCAGATCGTGCGCAACGTCGCCTATGGCGCGCTGGCCACCCGGCGGCAGCGGGCGGAGACGAGCTTCGACGAGGATTTCGACGGATCGGGCGACGAGACCGCAGCACTGCATGTCGCCGATCCGGCCGACGATCCCGAGGTCGCGCTCACGCGACGCCAGGATCTGAAACAGCTCGAGCACGCCTTGGCAGCACTGCCGGCGGAGCTGCGCGAATGCGTGGTCCTGCGCGAGCTCGAAGGATTTTCTTACAAGGAGATCGCGCAGGTGACCGGCGTGCCGGTCGGAACCGTCATGTCGCGGCTTTGGCGGGCCCGCCGAACCTTGATGAGCAGTTGCTCCAAAGGATTTGACGCATGACGGACGACGGCTGCGATGAGATCCGCCTGCTGATCCAGGCGGACATGGACGGGGAACTGCAACCGGCCGAGGCGGCACGGGTCGGCGCCCACCTGCAGCATTGCCCACACTGCACCGAGGTGCAGGGCCAGCTGCTGACGCTGTCCGACCGCGTGCGGCGGGAGGTGCCGTCCTACCCGGCCTCCGATGCCCTGCGGGCGAAGTTGGCCGCCAGCCTCGCGGCCGCCGCCCCGCCGCCCCGCCGCCCGGCCCGGCACTGGCGCCTGCCGCTTGTGCCCGGCGCCGCGTTCGGCGCCGGCTTCGCCCTCGCCGCCTCGCTCGCCCTCGTCCTGCTGCCGCTGCACGGGCTTGGACTGCCCGAGGAAGTAGTCGCCTCGCACATCCGCGCGCTGCAGCCGGGCCATCTCATGGATGTCCCGTCCACCGACCAGCACACGGTCAAGCCCTGGTTCGACGGCCGCCTGCCCTTCGCCCCGCCGGTCAAGGATCTGGCGGACGCAGGCTTTCCGCTGGCCGGCGGCCGGCTCGACTATCTCGCCGGCCGGCCGGTGGCGGCGCTCGTGTACCGGCGCGCGCAGCATTTGATCGATCTGTTCGTCTGGGTCGGCGATGCGCCGGCGGGCCTTGCGGCATCCGGCAGTCGCGACGGCTATAATTTCCAGCAATGGCAGCAGGATGGCATGAGCTTCTGGGCCGTGTCGGACCTGAACGGTCAGGACATGGCCGCGTTCGTCGAGGAGTGGCGGAAGTCTTGAGCGACGGCGCTTTGAAGAAGGCGAAAGACGGGTGAGCGATGCGAGCCATGATCCTCGATGCGCCCAACACCCCGCTGGTGGCGATGACGCTGCCGGTGCCGGTGCCTGGGCCACAGCAGATCCTGATCAAAATCCATGCCTGCGCGGTGTGCCGAACCGATCTCCATGTCGTCGACGGCGAGTTGCCGGGCCCGAAGCCGGCGCTCGTTCCCGGCCATGAGATCGTCGGCACGGTCGCCGCGGCCGGTGCGGCGGTTGGGCGTTTCCGTACGGGCGATCGCGTCGGCGTGCCCTGGCTCGGCTGGACCTGCGGCACCTGCGGCTATTGCCGCTCGGGCCGGGAGAACCTGTGCGACCGGGCGCGGTTCACCGGCTATCAGATCGACGGGGGTTATGCCGAATACACGGTCGCCGACCAGCGCTTCTGCTTCGCCATGCCGGCGGGCTACTCGGATGTCGAGGCGGCGCCGCTGCTCTGCGCGGGCCTGATCGGCTACCGAGCTTTGCGCATGGCCGGCGAGGCGCGCCGGCTCGGCATCTACGGCTTCGGCGCCGCCGCCCATATCATCGCCCAGGTCGCCCGCGTCGAAGGACGGGAGATCTACGCCTTCACCCGTGCGGGCGACCGCCCGGCGCAGGACTTCGCGCGGAGCCTCGGCGCCGTCTGGGCCGGGGCGTCGGACGAAGCGCCGCCGGAACCGCTCGACGCCGCAATCATCTTCGCGCCGGCCGGCACGCTCGTGCCGGCAGCGCTACGCGCGACCGCGAAGGGCGGCACGGTCGTTTGCGCGGGCATTCATATGAGCGACATCCCGAGCTTTCCCTACGAGTGGCTTTGGGGCGAGCGAGCGATCCGCTCGGTCGCCAACCTCACCCGTCGCGACGGCGAGGAATTCCTGGCCCTGGCGGCGCGCCTGCCGATCAGGACCAAGACGGAGCCGTTCGACCTCGCCGACGCCAACCAGGCGCTCGAGCGCCTGCGCAGCGGGAACCTGACCGGTGCCGCGGTACTGGTCCCGGAGGCTGGGGCGTAGGACGGATGTTTTCGGTTTTCTTGGAGAAGATTGGAGCGGGTGAAGGGAATCGAACCCTCGTCGTAAGCTTGGGAAGCTTCTGCTCTACCATTGAGCTACACCCGCGCCGGGCCGGTGGACGGCGCGCGCCGCCGAGATCTTCGGGGCTCGGCGGCGGACTATAGGGAGCGGCCTCGGGCCTGGCAAGAGGGTTGGGGTGCCGGGAGCCCTGCCCCATAAGGCTTGCTGGGGCGGCCGCCTTGGGGCAAGACAGGAGGATGACTTTCGGGCCGGCCGGGCTTGTAACCGCCCGGCACCGCACCCACCCTTAAAAAACGCGCCCGGCCCAGATCCCGTCCCGGCGAAGAAGTGAACGCCCATGTATTCCGAGACGACCCGCGACATCCGCGTCACCGTGCGCCCGATCTACCTCGACGACCAATCCTCGCCTGAAGAGAATCATTTCGTCTGGGCCTATCGCGTGCTGATCGAAAACCTGGGCGGCGAGACGGTGCAACTGCGCAGCCGCCACTGGCGCATCACCGACGCCGTCGGCCGGCGCCAGGAAGTGAGGGGTGCCGGCGTGATCGGCGAGCAGCCGGTGCTGGCTCCAGGCCAGTCCTTCGAATACCAGAGCGGCACGCCGCTCTCGACCCCGTCCGGCATCATGGACGGGACCTACGGCATGGAGACGAGTGACGGCGAGGCGTTCGACGTGCGCATTCCCGCCTTCTCGCTCGACTCCCCGCATCAGCCGACCCAGCGGCACTAACATTCTCGAGGAACCAGCAGCATGTCGGATAGTCCGTTCGAAAAGCCGAGCCGTGCCGAGGCCGAGGCCGCCGTCAGCGTGCTTCTGCGTTGGGCCGGTGACGATCCCGCGCGCGAAGGCCTGAAGGGCACACCCGACCGGGTCGTGCGCGCGTTCGAGGAATGGTTCGCCGGCTACGACCAGGATCCGAACGAGATCCTGGAGCGGACGTTCGAGGAGGTCGATGGCTACGACGAGATCGTGTTCCTGAAGGACATCCGCTTCGAGAGCCACTGCGAGCATCACCTGGCGCCGATCATCGGCCGGGCGCACATCGCCTATCTGCCGGATCGCCGGGTCGTCGGCATCTCGAAGCTGGCGCGCCTGGTCGAGGTCTATGCCAAGCGCCTGACGATCCAGGAGAAGATGACGGCGCAGATCGCCAATACCCTGAATGACGTGCTGCAGCCGCGCGGCGTCGCCGTCGTCATCGATGCGGCGCATCAATGCATGACCACCCGCGGCGTCCATAAGCCCGGCGTCTCGATGATGACCAGCCGCATGCTGGGTGTCTTCCGTGACGATGCCAGCACGCGGCGCGAATTCCTGGCCATGCTGAACACGCCCAGCCACACAAGCCCGAGCGTCTGATGGTGGCGGCGCTCGATGACCGCGCGCTGCTCGACCGGCTGATCGGGTTCGATACGACCTCGGTCAAGTCGAACCTGGATCTGATCGAATGGGTCGCGGACTATCTCGACGGCCACGGCATCGAGAGCCGCCTGACCTACGATGCGGATCGGCGGAAGGCCAACCTGTTCGCCACGATCGGCCCAGAGATCCCCGGCGGCATCGTGCTGTCCGGCCATACCGACGTGGTGCCGGTCGACGGCCAAGCCTGGTCGAGCGACCCGTTCCGGATGATCGAGCGCGACGGCAAGCTCTACGGCCGCGGCACCGCCGACATGAAGGGCTTCATCGCGCTCGCCGTCGCCCGCGCCGCCGCGTTCAAGCGCCAGGCCCGGCGCCTGCCGATCCATTACGCCTTCTCGTTCGACGAGGAGATCGGCTGCCACGGCGTGCATCATCTGCTGGATGACCTGCCGACCGGCGAACGCCGCCCGCGCCTCGCCATCATCGGCGAGCCGACGCTGATGACCGTCGCCACTGCGCACAAGGGCGCGGCGATCCTGACCACGCGCATCACCGGGCTCGAAGGCCATTCGAGCGCGCCCGACCGGGCGGTGAACGCCATCATGGCCGGCGCCGAGATCGTGCAGCTGATCGGCCGGATGGCGGCGGAACGCGCCGCCCGCCCGGTCGCCGGCAGCCCGTTCGACCCGCCTTACACCACCTTCAACGTCGGCGTGATCGAGGGCGGCACGGCCCACAACATCGTCGCGCGCGACTGCCGCATCGTCTGGCAGTACCGGCTGATGCCGGGCGACCGGGACGATGACATCAAGGAACGGCTCGAGCGCTTCGTCACGGACGACCTGCTGCCGCGCATGCGGGCGATCCATCCGGGTGCTGCGGTCGTGACCGAGCAGGAGGTCGACGTGCCTCAACTCGCACCTGAGCCGGACGGCCAGGCCGAGAAGCTGGTCCGTGAGCTCACCGGCGCCAACGGCACCAGTGTCCTTTCCTTCGGGACCGAGGCCGGCCTGTTCCAGCGGGCCGGCATGAGCGCCGTCGTCTGCGGCCCAGGCTCGATCGACCAGGCGCACAAGCCCGACGAATTCATCTCGCTCGACCAATACGCCCAGGGCGGACGCTTCCTGGACCGGCTGGGCGAATGGGCGGCACGGCAGTAGAATCGGCCCGGCGCGGAAAAAGAATTCGACGGCAAGGCCCGGATGGGAGGCCGGGCCTGGAGCGACGATATTCCTGGTAACCGGATGGTTATCAGGAGACGGAACATGCAGGCCATGACCCAGGCGACGAACGCAGCCCCCACCCAGGCCCAGCGCTACGCGTCCGACGCGGCGCGCTGGCAGGCATTGTGCGAGCGCGACGCCGCTGCCGACGGGCAGTTCTATTTCGCCGTCGTCACCACCGGCGTCTATTGCCGGCCGAATTGCGCCGCGCGCCAGCCGCGCCGCGAGAACGTGCGCTTCTTCGACACGATCGGCGCCGCCGAGGCTGCGGGCTTCCGCGCCTGCAAGCGCTGCCGCCCGACCGGGCGCTCGATCGCCGAGACCCAGGCCGAAGCGGTCCGCCACGCCTGCCGCCTGATCGATGAGGCCGAGACGCCGCCGGCGCTCGGCACGCTCGCCGAGGCGGTCGGCCTCAGCCCGTTCCACTTCCATCGCGTGTTCAAGGCGACCCTGGGTGTCACACCCAAGGATTATGCCGCCGCGCGCAGGATCGAGCGGCTGAAGCGGGAACTGGGTGACGGCACGCCCGTGTCCCAGGCGATCTACGGCGCCGGCTACGGCTCGTCCAGCCGGCTCTACGAGACGACCCATGCCACGCTCGGCATGACGCCCGCGGCCTTCCAGCAAGGCGCCAAGGGCAAGCGGATCCAATGGACCGTAACCCCGACCACCCTCGGGCCGCTGCTGATCGCGGCGACGCCGGACGGGGTCTGCATGATCGAGTTCGGCCGTGACGAGCCGGCGCTCGAAGCTAAGCTCGACGCCCGCTTCCCGTCCGCCGAACGGAGCCGGGCCGACGCAGCGCTCGCCGGGCATGTCGCCGCCGTTGCGTCCTATATCGCGACCCCGTCCCAGGGGCTGAGCCTGCCGCTCGACGTTCAGGGCACCGCGTTCCAGCGGCGGGTCTGGCGGGCACTGCAGGCGATCCCGCCGGGGCGGACCGCGAGCTATGGCGAGATCGCGGCCCAGCTGGGCCAGCCGAGCGCCGCCCGCGCCGTCGCCCGCGCCTGCGCCACCAACGGCGTGGCGCTCGCCATCCCATGCCACCGGGTCGTGGGCGCGGACGGGCGGCTCGCCGGCTACCGCTGGGGCGTCGAGCGCAAGGAAGCGCTGCTCGCGGCCGAGAAAAAGGCCGGATAGGCTCGCGCGCAAGCTTTGGACTTGGCCTTGGCCCTCGAAGCGGTTAACGCTTGAGGCAAGGCCGTTCCAAAGAACAAGGGTGCGCGCGAAGCCGATGAACAGCTGGACCAATGCCACCGACAGTCTGCTGCTGGCGTTCCCGGCGCTGTTCTCGATCGTGAACCCGATCGCCTGCGCGCTGATCTTCGGCCAGCTGACCGCCGAAAACAGCCCGGCCGAACGCCGGCAGCTGGCCCGCAAGGTCGCACTCTACGCGACCCTCATCATGCTGGTGGCCCTGTGGGTCGGCACGGCAGTGATGAATTTCTTCGGCATCACCTTGGGCGCGCTCCGGCTCGCGGGCGGCCTGGTGGTGGTCGCCAGCGCCTGGGGCCTGCTGTTCGCGCCCGAGCGGCAGGAGGCGCGCAAGCAGGAACAGGCGGGGCAGACCACCAACCCAGAAGATGCCGCGTTCTTTCCCCTGACCATGCCCTTCACCACCGGGCCCGGCACGATCTCGGTCGCGATCACGCTCGGCTCGAACCGGCCGCGGGGCGTGCAGGAGCTGATCCCGTTCTTCCTCGGCAACTCGGCGGCGGCCGTGCTGATGGGTCTGGTGATCTGGGGCATCTATCTTTATGCCGATCGCCTGTCGAATTTTCTCGGACACACCGGCACGCGCATCTTTACGCGGCTTTCAGCGTTCATCCTATTGTGCATCGGCGCGCAGATCCTGCTGAACGGCGCCGACGACGCCCTGAGGCCCTTGTTCCTCACCCGCATCGACCAGCATTAGGATCCGAGCCCATGCTGACCTTCGCCGAAGAGCTTCTTCTGCTGCTGCTCGACGATACCAGTGGCCATCTGGCGCCGATCTCACGGGCCGGCCTGACCTGCGGCCTCGCCGGCGCGGTGCTGATGGATCTGGAGGTGCGCGGACGGATCGTCGCCGATGCGACGCACCTGACCGTGGTCGACACGACCCCGACCGGGCAGCCGCTGCTGGATCCGCTGCTGGCCCAGTTGGCGGCCGTGCCGGAGCCGCACATCCCGGCCTATTGGGTGCGCAAGCTGGCCGAACAGGGCGACGCGCTCTATGACGCGGCGCTTGCCAGCCTGATCGCCCGCGGCATCCTCAAGGAAGTCTGCGAGAAATTCTTCTGGGTGCTGGAGACGCGCCGCTACCCGATCATCGACGACCGGGAGCAGAAGGAGGCGAAGCTGCGCCTGCTGTCGGTCCTGCTGTGCGACAAGACCCCGGACGCGCGCGACGCGGCCCTGATCAATCTGGCTGACTCCTGCGGCATCTTCCATCTGATCCTGCAGGATCGCGAGCTGGCACGGGCCGGCGCCCGGATCGACAGCGTCGCGGCCCTCGACCCGATCGGCCGCGCGACCGCCGCCGTCATCCACGAGGTCGAGACCGAGACCCAGGCCGCCGCCGCCATGCTGCGCGGCTCGGCCTGACCGCACTACCTCCTCACCACCGTCGCCGAGGCCGTCATGTGGCAACCCGCCGCCGCCTACCCCGATCCTGCCGTCCAGATCCTGCATCCGAGCTTCGCCAAGTACCGCGTCACCCTCGCCGCGGTCGAGCGGCTGGCGACCGGCTTCCGCTGGGCCGAGGGGCCGGTCTGGTTCGGCGACGGGCGTTATCTGCTGTGGAGCGACATCCCCAACGACCGCATCATGCGCTGGGACGAGGAGACGGGCGTCACCAGCATCTTCCGCAAGCCGTCGAACTTCGCCAACGGCCATACCCGCGACCGGCAGGGCCGTCTCGTCAGCTGCGAGCATGGCGGCCGGCGCGTATCGCGCACGGAATATGACGGCACGATCACCGTGCTGGTCGACCGGTTCGAGGGCAAACGCCTCAATTCACCCAACGACATCGTGGTGAAGTCGGACGATACGATCTGGTTCTCCGATCCGCCGTTCGGCATTCTCGGCAATTACGAGGGGCACAAGTCGGAGCAGGAGCTGCCGGGCAATCTCTATCGCTTCGACCCGCGCACCGGCGAGACCAAGGTGGTCGGTGGCGAGATCGAGGGCCCGAACGGCCTCGCCTTCTCGCCCGATGAGAAGATCCTCTATGTCGTCGAGTGCCGGACGACCCCGCGCCATATCCTGGCCTATGACGTGGTCGACGGCGGTGCGCGCCTCGCCAACCGCCGCATCCTGATCGACGCTGGCCCGGGCACGCCCGATGGCTTCCGCGTCGACGAGGATGGCAATCTCTGGTGCGGCTGGGGCATGGGCGATCCGGCGCTCGACGGCGTCATGATCTTCTCGCCCGCGGGCGAACCGATCGGCCGCATCGCGCTGCCCGAACGCTGCGCCAACCTGTGCTTCGGCGGCGTCAAGCGCAACCGCCTGTTCATGGCATCGAGCCAGTCGATCTACGCACTCTACGTCAATACGCAGGGAGCGAGATGCTGGTAGTTCGGTCGTTGCAGCACCTTACCAAAGTTCGTCATGACCGGGCTTGACCCGGTCATCCACGCGGCGTGGCTTGGCGCAAAATGCTCCAAGAGTCCTCTGGCACACCTGCGTGGATCCCCGGGTCAAGCCCGGGGATGACGATGTTCGATGACGATATGAGGAGCTCGGCGCCCCTCTCCGGTCAGTGCTGGCGCACCTGGCGTAGGAAGCTCTCGACCTCGCCGCGTAGCTGGTCCGCCTGGCGGCCGAGATTGGTCGCGGCATCCAGCACATGGGCGGCGGTGCGCCCGGTCTCGGCCGCGGCCTCGGTCACGCCCGAGATATTGCTTGAGACCTCGGCCGTCCCGGTCGCTGCCTGCTGCACGTTGCGGGCGATCTCGTTGGTCGCCGCCCCCTGCTGCTCGACCGAGGCGGCAATGGCGCTGCCGATCGCGTCGATCTCGCGGATGGTCGTGTCGATCGAGCTGATCGCCTCGACCGCCTGGGCCGCGACGCTCTGGATCTCCGTCACCTGGTTCTTGATGTCCTCGGTGGCACTGGCGGTCTGGTTGGCGAGCGACTTCACTTCGGACGCCACGACTGCGAAGCCCTTGCCGGCCTCGCCGGCGCGCGCCGCCTCGATCGTCGCGTTCAAGGCCAGCAGGTTCGTCTGGCTGGCGATGTCGTTGATCAGGCGCACGACCTCGCCGATCCGGTCGGCCGCCTGGGCGAGCGTCCGCATCGTGGCGCTCGTCTCGCCGGCCTGGCGGACGGCCGCGCCGGCGATCTGGCTCGACTTGCCGACCTGACGGGCGATCTCGCTGATCGAGGCCGACAGTTCTTCCGCTGCCGCGGCGACGGTATTGACGTTGTCGGTCGCCTGATCCGACGCCTGGGATACCTTCTTGGCGCGCTGGTTGGAGCGGTCCGCGGCGGACGACACCTGCTTGGCGCTTGATTGCAGATCGCCAGCGGCGCGGGCAAGCCCCGCGACCACGTTGCCGACCGAGCCCTGGAAGGCGTCGGCCTGGCGTTCGACATGCTTGGCCGCCCGCGCCTCGATGGCCTGATGATAGACCTCGACCGACAGGTCGATATCCAGCAGCACGGCCTTCGAGATCGCGCCCAGCAGGGCCGGCAGCTTGCCGAGACGCGCACGGGAACCCCAGCCGGAGCCGGCCTGCTCGACCGCGAGCTTGTTGAGCTCGGCGAGGACATAGGCATAGCCGCCGACATAGATCGTCGGATCGACACCCAGCTCGGCATGCGCCTTGCCGATCTTCTGGACGGATTCCAGATAGGCTTGGTCGAAGTTCGCCTGGAGCAGACGGCGCCAATGTTCGGCCTGCGCCGTGCGCGCATGGGTATAGGCGGCCTCGTTCTTGAAGGATTGCGCGGCGGCGGGCCAGCTCCGGATGAAGTCGTAGAAATGCTTCAGCAGGTCCGGCAGTGCCTTGTCGACGATCGGCTTGAAGTCGCGAAGCGCGCTCTTCGCCTCTTCATCGATCCGGAAGAACCGGACGCGCTCCGCGCTCGTCAACTTTTCGGCCATGTACTGCTCCATGTATTCGCGTTTCGCGAGGCGAAAGCGGGCGAGCCGCTTCGCAGTGGTTCGAAGAGGGGGTATCCGTTCGACGGCGACAGTGTCTCACGCAATCGTTGCCGCCTTATTATGGCGGCGGCGGTGCCGCAAGTTTCTGGTCGAAGCGGCCGGGACCGTCGCCCAGCGTGACCTCAATCACGGCACCCTTCCAGGCTTGCCGATAAGCCGCCGAGTCCGTCAGGCGCACCAGGGCAACCGAGGCGATCTGGCCGACCAGCGTGGTGCTCGTCCCGCCCAACCCGATGCCGGTGACGATGGGCGGCGGCAGGCTGGGCGAGCCTTCGGCGTCGACCTGCTCGGCCGGGATCCGGGTGCCGTCGGGCATGACCAGGGTCGCAGCACGGATCGCGCCGGTTTCGAGCGCCCGCACCTCGATCACGTCCACGTCGCGGCCGGTGATGAACCGCGCCTTGACCTCACCGAAGCGCGGCGCCGCATCAGGCGACACCGGCGGCGCCGTGCAGCCGGTCAGTCCCAGCAAGCCCGCGAGGATGATCGGCCGAATCCCAATCATGCCGCGCATCGTTTCACACGCGGAACGGAGAGAACGACGCATCGACCTGCCGCTGGACCTGGCGGTCGAGATCGGCCATCAGATCGCGCGTCATGTCGTACCAGATCTTGTCCCGCTCATTGAGCGTGATGCCTTCGGGCACGCTGCGGCTGACCGCCGCTTCGGCGGTCGCGGTGCGCTCGGCGACGCCCTGCGGGTTGATGATCTCCAGCCTCACCGAGACATGGCCGTCGTAGCGCTCGGCCTGTTGGGTCTTGAAGACCGCCGTCAGGCTCTTGTCCCTCGGCAGGTCGGATTCGCGCACGCTCGCGTCGACGATGGTGAAGCGGGCGACATAGCCGCTCGTCGGACCGATCGCCTGCAACCGGTCATGGGCCCAGTTCTGCAGCGCACGCTGTGGCGGGACCGGGAACTGATGCTCGACATTTGGTTCCTGGAACGTCGGTTGGAACTGGTCGACGATCTGGATCTGGCTGACGTTGAGCCGGAACGGCGGCAGCGCCAGGAAATGGATGTCGGCGAACGTCGGCGGCGGCGGCGGCGCGCTGGAGCAGGCGGCGGCGGTCGCCACCAGGGCAACGGCGAAGATCTGGCGAAGACGGATGGTCATGATGGCGACGGACGAGCCTGCAATCGGAGGAAGTGCTTGCCGAGACTGGCACGCCGGGCCGGCCGGTTCAAGCCGGTGCCCGGCGACTAACGCCCCCACCTACCGCAAATCCGTCCGACGCGCTACGCCTCGTCGAACAGCGCGTCGATCTGGGCCGGCGTGAAATGATAGTCGGTCGAGCAGAACTCGCAATTGACCGACACCTGACCGTCGACGACGAGCCCTGCCAGCTCATCCCGGGGCAGCGAGCGCAGCACGCGCGAGATACGCTCCCGCGAGCAGCGGCACAGCGCCTGCAGCCGCTGCGGCGGCCAGGCGCGGACGCCGTCCTCGTGGAACAGGCGGTAGAGCAGATCCTCCGGCGGCAGCTCCGGATCGGTCAGTTCCGCCGAGCTGCAGCTGCCGAGGAAGCTCAGGGCCCGGTTCCAGCCTTCGTCCTGGGCATCCGCCGCGTGCGTGCCGTCGCTCTCCGCCTGGCCGCCCTCGGTCGGCAGGCGCTGGATCATCAGGCCGCCTGCGCGCCACGGCCCCGGCGTGCCACCATCAATAGCCTGCCCCCGCGTCACGGCCAGCTTGATGCCGGTCGCGATCTGTTCGGACTGGGCGAAATAATGCGCCGCGCATTCGGCGAGTGTGCCGCCGTCGAGCGCCACGATGCCCTGGTAGCGGTCGGTGTTCTCGCCCTGATCGACGGTGAAGGCCAGATAGCCGCTGCCCAGCAGGCGCGGAACCGGCGGCCCCTCGGTCGCCGCCGCCGCCAGATCGTCTGCGTCATATTGGGCATAGCCGCGCACGGCACCAGCCGAGGTCACGTCGGCGACGATCAACTTGACCGCCCCGTCGCCCTTGGTCTGCAGCGTGAAGACGCCATCGTACTTGAGCGCACCCGCCAAGAGGCCCGCCAGGGTCACCGCCTCGGCCAGCAGGCTCGCGACCGCATCGGGATAGCCGTGCTGGCCGATGATCTTGTCGACCGCCGTGTTGAAGCGGACGAGGCGACCGCGGAGCGCGGTCGCCTCGATCTGGAAAGGCAGTATCAGATCGTCCATGAAACGCGGCCTTCCGCCGGATGATGGTGGGAGGGCGTCAGGCAAGGCACCAAGCCAGAATGCCCTTCTGGGCATGGAGGCGATTCTCGGCCTCGTCCCAGACGACGGATTGCGGGCCGTCGATGACGCCGGCAGAGACTTCCTCGCCGCGCTTTGCCGGCAGGCAGTGCATGAAGATCGCGTCCGGCTTGGCCTGGGCCATCAGGCGCTCGTCGACGCGGTAGGGCGCCAGCATGTTGTGCCGGTTGACGCTCGCCTCGACGCCCATCGACACCCAGGTGTCGGTGACGACGCAGTCGGCACCGGCGACGGCGATGTCGGGATTACCGACGACCGTGACCTTGCCGCCCGCGGCCCGCGCCCATTCGACCAGCCGTTCGGCCGGCTGCAACGGCTCGGGCGCCGCCACGCGCAGCTCGAAGCCGAAGCGGACGGCGGCGTGGATCCAGGAGGTCGCGACATTGTTGCCGTCGCCGCTCCAGGCGACGACCTTGCCGGCGAGGCCGCCCTTGTGTTCCTCGAGCGTCATGAGGTCTGCCATGATCTGGCACGGATGGCTGAGATCGGTCAGGCCGTTGATGACCGGGACGGTGGCATAGGCCGCCATCTCGTCCAGCTTCGCCTTCTCGGTCGTACGCATCATGATGGCGTCGACATAGCGCGACAGCACGCGCGCCGTATCGGCGACCGGCTCGCCGCGGCCCATCTGGCTGTCGGCGGCCGACAGCACGACCACGTCGCCGCCGAGCTGGCGCATCGCCAGCTCGAACGAGACGCGGGTGCGCGTCGACGGCTTCTCGAACACCATGGCGAGCGTCTTGCCCGCCAGCGGCTTATCGGCCGGCCCCGGCGCGGCCGCCGGGCGCTTGTAGCCGTGCCCCATGTCGAGGATGCGCCGAAGCTCGTCCGTCTGAAGCAGGTCGAGGTCCAGAAAGTGCCGCGGTGCGTTCATGGCTACGCACTCCAGGTCCGGCAGGCCGCGTCGATCGCCGCCACGGCCTGGTCGATCTCAGCCGGACCGATGGTCAGCGGCGGCACGAGGCGCACGACATTGTCGCCGGCGCCGACGGTCAGCAGCTTCAGCTTCCGTAGCCTGTTGACCAGCTCGGTATTCGGCACGACGCATTTCATGCCCAGGATCAGGCCGGCGCCGCGGATTTCCGAGATCACCGCCGGATAACGCGCCGCCAGATCCTCGAGCTTGGCCCGCAGCAGGTGGGCGTTCCGGTCGACATCGTCGAGGAAGCCGGGGGCCAGCATCACGTCGAGCACGGCATTGCCGATCGCCATCGCCAGCGGATTGCCGCCGAAGGTCGAGCCATGGGCGCCGGGGGCGAAGCCCTGCACGGCGTTTTCGGTCGCCAGCACGGCACCAACCGGGAAGCCGCCGCCCAGGCCCTTGGCCACCATCATCACGTCGGGCGTCACGCCGGCCCATTCATGGGCGAACAGCTTGCCGGTCCGGCCCATGCCGCACTGAACCTCATCGAACACCAGCAGCAGGCCGAATTCGTCGGCAACGGCGCGCAGGCCCCGAAGATATTCCATGCTGGCCGGGCGGATGCCGCCCTCGCCCTGCACCGGCTCGACCATGATCGCCGCCGTCTCGGGCGTGATCGCCGCGCGCAACTCGTTGAGATTGCCGAACGCCACGATATCGAAGCCGTCGACCACCGGGGCATAGCCCTTCAGGTATTTCTCGTTGCCCGCAGCCGCGAGCGTCGCGAGCGTCCGGCCGTGGAACGCGCCCTGGCAGCCGATGACCCGGTAGCGCTCAGGATGGCCGGTGTCGTCGTGGTACTTGCGCACGATCTTGATGGCCAGCTCGCCCGCCTCGGCGCCGGAATTGCCGAAGAAGACGGTGTCGGCGAAGCTGTTGGCGACCAGCCGCTCCGCGAGCCGCGTCTGCTCCGGGATCTCGTAGAGATTCGAGGTGTGCCAGAGCTTCTTGCCCTGCTTGATCAGGGTCTCGACCAGGTGCGGATGGCTATGGCCCAGCGCATTCACCGCAATGCCGGCGGCGAAATCGAGATAGCGCTCGCCATCGGCGGTAATGAGAAAGGCACCTTCGCCCCGCTCGAAAGCGAGTTCAGAGCGGGCGTAAGTCGGCATGACTGCGGGAATCATCGTGAATCGGTCTCCATGAGATCGACGAGCGCGATCGTAATTTTTACAGCAGGGGACAAGCAAAGGCAGCCGGGCGGTGACCCAGCATCGCCCCTATCGTCGTCGCAGCTCGGCGCGTTTCATGACGCGCCCGCCAACCCGGCCTAACCGGCCCGTGACATTACCCATCGCCAGCTCCGCTCCACGGCCAACCCATTGGGGTTGCCGGATCCGTCTGGAGGAAGCGCGAGAGTATGGTGAGGGGGTCCCAGCGTGTCAATCAAACCACGCAGGGCTACCATGCGATGCAGCATGCCGGTCCGCGCATGGCGGAGAGGCCATGCCGGGGCCTTAGACCGAACCGGTGATCAGATCCTCGAACTGTTCGAGCTGGTCCGGGTCCATGTCCGACACGACCCAGTCGGTCAAGCCGTGGCGCGACCAGTGGCAGACCGCGTAACCCTGCCGCACCACCGCATCGGAGTCGTACGTGGGCGCGCTCGGCGTCGAGAAGATGTAGAGCGTGATGACATGCTCGTTGTGCCGGTAGACCAGCGCCGCCGCCCGCCGGTTGTCGACATAGTCAAGCCGGGCACCGATCAGTTCGAAGCCGTGGGCCGACAGATCCTTGACCGGCGGCGATACGTCGAGCCGGCCGGTGAACCAGGGCCTGATCGTCTTCGGATCGGCACTGACGACGTCGAGCAGCCGGCCGCTCATCAGCGCCCGCACATGACTTTCGACGACCGCGTGGGTCATCCGCTCCTCGGGCGTCACATGCATCAGCCAGACGGTAGCGACGGCCGCCGCGAGCGCGCCGCCCAACGCGGAGATTGCCATCTTGAGCCGCGCGCCGGTCACGAGCGCGGCCCAGGCGGGAACCGCGTGCCAGGATTGGGCCGGTCGCAGCTCGATCGGGCGGGGCTCAGCCGCCTGTGGTTCGGCGACCGGAGGCTCGGCCGGCGCCGGAAGCACCTCCGCGGTTTCCGGAAGTGCCGCGCGGATACGCTGCACCAGCGCCGACGGCGCCCGGTGGCGTGGCATCTGGGCGCGCAGGGCGCCTCTCAGCGCCTTTTGCCGGGCATAGGCGACGGCGCAGTCCGGGCATTCCTTGAGATGGCGCTCGAATTCGGCGAGCCCCACGGCGTCGAGCTCGTCGTCAAGCGCCAGATCGACCAGCAGGCAATTATCGGCGCAGCTCATCGCCCGCCCCCTTCCAGCGCCACGTGGCGGCGCCAATTCTCCTGAACCTGGCGGCGAGCCCGGGCGAGACGCGACATGACCGTGCCGACGGGCACGCTCGTCACTTCGGCAATCTCGCGATAGCTGAGCTCCTCGATCTCCCGCAAGACCAGTACCTCGCGAAACTCCGGCGCCAGCCGGTCGATGACGTCCATCAAGGCCGCCCGGTCCTCGGCCAGCAGTAGCCGCGTCTCCGGGTCGTCGGGCAGCCGCTCCCACGGCACCGCCGCGAAGGGCTCGAGCGGCCGCTCGATTCCGTAATCCTCCACCGGAGTCACGACCGTGCCGCGCCGATGGTTCGCCATCCAAGTATAGGCGGTATTGCGTACGATGGTAAGCAACCAGGTCCGCACGCTGCCGCCCTTGAAGCCCCCGAAGAAGCGGAAGGCCCTGATGCTGGCCTCCTGCATCACGTCGGCCGCGTCATCGGGATTGCGCGTCAGATAGCGGGCGAAATTGTATGCCGCATCGAGATGCGGCAGCACCATTTCCTCGAATGACCTTTTGGTCGCTGGTTCCACTTGTCTAAAGCCCGCTCCGCTATCGTCACACTACAATACCGGTCGAACGGCCGATTTATTCCCTTGCCGGCCACCAGAAGGCGATCAGGCCTTGAGCTTGTAGCCGCGCGCAAACATGACGTAGGCGAGTGCCAGCAGCGCCAGGTCGAGCCCCAGGACCACGGCCATTCCGAGCGCCCGGTCGGCGTCGGCATGGCCGATGAAACCCGACCGGAAGCCGTCGATCATATAGAAAAACGGATCGAGATGGGCGACGAAGCGCCAACGCTCCGGCAGGGCCTCGACCGAATAGAACGTCCCCGACAGGAACGAGGCCGGCGTGATGATGAAGTTCGTCACCGCCGCGATCTGGTCGAATTTCTCCGACCAGATGCCGCCGATGATGCCGAGCAGCGACAGCATCAGCGAGCCGAAGACGGCGTGGAACAGCACGAGCCCGAGCGACTGGATCGGCAGATGCACGAACGGCATGACGGCGACCGACACCGCGAGCCCGACCACCACGCCGCGCGTGGCGCCGCCGAGCGCCATGGCCAGCACCGCCTCGGCCGGCGAGATCGGCGGCATCAGCAGGTCGACGATATTGCCCTGCACCTTGGAAATGACGATCGAGGACGAGGTATTGGCGAAGGCGTTCTGGGTCATCGCCATCATCATCAGGCCCGGTGCCAAAAAGGTGCCATAGGGCACGCCGCCGGCCATGCGCCCGGCCCCGCCCAGCGCCAGCAGGAAGATCGACAGGAACAGCAGCGTCGTCACCATCGGCGCCAGCAGGGTCTGGGTATAGACCTTGATGAAGCGCCTCACTTCCTTCTCGTAGAGCGTCCAGAAGCCTAGCCAATTGACCGCACCGAACCGCCGGATCTCGCCGATCGCCACACGCGCCACGCCGCATCCTCCCGAATCTCGACCGGCGGCGACCCTAGACCCGCGGGCGGGGTGAAACAAGCCTGCCCCGGCATCGGGCGCACATGCTAGCCTGTTGGCGTGACGAACCCTCCTCCACCAAAGCCCGCCCCCCGGCGCTCCGGCCCGAAGCCCGTGACGCCGCAGCGGCTCGAAGCGATCGCGCTGTTTCACCTGGAACGCTTCGCCAGCTCGTCGGCCAATCTCCGGCGGGTGCTGATGCGGCGCGTGCAGCGCTCGGCCCAGTTGCACGGCACCGACCCGGCCGCGGGCGCCGAGGCGGTCGAGGCGCTCATCGCCCGCTTCCTGCGCTCAGGCCTGCTCGACGACAAGCTCTATGCCGAGGCACGCGCCGCGCGGTTGCATCGGCGCGGCGCGTCGGCGCGCAAGATCGCGGCCTCGCTCGCCGAGAAGGGCATCGATCGCGAGCTAATCGGCGTAGCACTCGACGAGGCCGATGGCGAGGCCGGCTATTCGGCCCGGCCGGGCGGCGATCTCGCCGCCGCCGCCGCCCTCGCCCGCCGCCGTCGGCTCGGCCCCTACCGCACGCCGGAGAGCCGCGCGGACTTTCGCCAGAAGGACCTGGGCACCCTCGCCCGGGCCGGCTTCGGCCGGGCGGTGGCGGAACGCGTGCTGAACGCGGCCGACCCGGAGGCGCTTCGCGCTCTGGTCGAAGAGGCCTGATGCCTCAGGCCGGCTTGGCGGCCGGCTTGCGCGGAGCAGCCTCGGGCTCCGGTTCCTCGGCCGGCGGCTTCGGCACCAAGGCCTGCGGCATCACCAGTTGCAGCTGGCTCAGGACCTGGGCGGCCCGGTCGCCGAAATCGATGGTCTGGATCGCCCCCGGCACCATGCCCGGCAGATAGATCTTCGCTTCGTCGAGCGCGCGCTTCAGCCGCCGGCTGTATTCGCGTCCGATCGCCCATTGCTTCATCGGCAGGGTCTTGATGCGGCCCTGGAAGTTCATGGTGTTGGGCGCAAAGCCGTTCAGGCCGAAGATTTCGATGTCCGCGATCATGAACGGTCCGAACGCCGGATCGTCCTTCATATCCTCATAGACCGATTTCAGGATCTCGATCACCCGGTCCGGGTCGCTGCCATAGGCGACCGTGAGATCGATCACGTGATAGGCGAAATCCTTGGTCAGGTTCCGGACCTGGGTCACGGTGCTGTAGGGGATCGTGTGGACACTGCCGGCATTGTCGCGCAGCTTGATGGTCCGGATCGAGATCGCCTCGATCACGCCGGTGTTGCCGCCGCCCAGGTCGACCACGTCGCCGACTGCGATCGTATCCTCGACCAGCATGAACAGGCCGGTGATGATGTCCTTGACCAGCGCCTGGGAGCCGAAGCCGATGGCCAGGCCGACGACGCCGGCACCGGCCAGCAGCGGGGCGATGTTGATGCCCAGTTCCGACAGGACCAGAAGGACCACGACCAGCAGAAGCGAGATCCAGACCGCGTTGCGCGCGAACGGCAGCAGGGTACGGATCCGGGCGCTGCGCGAGATGCGCTGGCCGTTGGCATCGACGCCGGCCAGATACCGGTCGATCGCGGCATTGAAGATCTCCCAGCAGCCGAAGGCGACGGCCAGGATGATGAGGATCGTGATCGCCGATCCCGTCATCTGCCGCCCCGTGGCGCTCGAAAGCCAGGCGAAGGAGCCGAAGCCCCAGGCCTCGAGCAATCCCAGCACGGCAAAGCCCCACAGCACGATCACGGCGGCGATGTTCAGCACGGGAACATAGCGGTTGGCGCGCGCTTCCAGCGTCGGGAACCGCTCGCGCAGGTCGGCCGGAATGGCAAAGCCGCGATCGGTCAGGCGCTTGATGCCGCGGCCGAACAGCCGGACGGCGACCAGGATGACGACGGTCAGCGCGGTGGCACGGAACACGAAGGTGAAGCCGCCTTCGATCTTGAGCGCGTAGACCGCAAAGATCGTCACCATGTAGACGATCGCCAGGATGTGCCAGACCTCGGCGATCCGATGGCGGATCACCGCGACCGTGCCGCTGACGGGCGGTGGCACCTCGCCGGTCGTGTCGCGGGTCGCCGCCGCGTCGGCCGCGCCCTCGGGATCGGTCACCGGTCGCCGGTGCGGGCGGATCCAATGGGCGACGGCGTGACGGTTCTGGAGCACGAACAGAATGCCCAGCACTGCCAGCAGCAAGGCCACCAGCTTCTGCACGATCGCGCTGACGGCGCCAGGCGCCCCCAGCCACCAAGCGGCCGGGATCAGGGCGAAGCCGTAGAATGCGACCTGGGTGAAGCGCCGTACCCAGATGAAGAGATAATTCGCCGTTTCCTCGCTGACCGGGACCAGGCGCCAGCCGGCAGCGCGCGGCGCCAGCAGCAGCGTCCAGGCGACGACGATGATCAGCCGGGCATAGACGAAAGCGTGGATCAGCACGATCACCACGCGCCGCGTCGAGACCCGCGGCTGCAAGTACTCGGCAGTGAGCTCGGCCGCCGCGAGGAACGCGAAGAACGGCAGGGCCGCGAGCAGGATCGACAAAAGGAGCAGGCCGATCCGACCGACCCAGGTCGCCGGCACGCGCCGCGTGGCGCGCCGTTGGATGGCCCTGGCAATCTGGCGCATCACGAAATCGGCCAGAATCGCGGCAGCCAGGATCAGGCCGATATTGCTTCCGACCTCTTCCCAGAGCGCGCGCGTGTCCGGATCGCGGACCTGCCGATTGAACCAGCCCATGAGGCTGGGAGCCCCGACCAGGACGGTCGTCGCGTCGACCATGTCTGACCCGATGCTCTGCAGGTGGTCGGTCACGATCGAGAGAAAGTCCGAGGGTGTCGGCGGCGGGGCCGGGGACATGCCCTTCTCGGCGGCGCTCAGCGTCTGGAGCTGCTTGATCAGCGCTTGGCGCTTCTGATCGTCCTGCAGGGTCGAGACCAGCTTGTCGATGTCCGCTGCCGAGACGCCGGCCTCGCCGGTGACCCGGGCCGTTGTCTGGACCGGCGTTGCGGGCGATGCCGCCCCAGCGGGCTGCAGTGAGGCGAGGCCGATCAGGGCGAGAGCGCCGAAAAGGGCGTGGCGGAGCAGGTTTTTGGCATTCAGCATGGCCGGCACTCTACCCAAGGAGCGGGAGCAGCGCCAAGCCGCTAGGCAGATTGTCGCAAGATTGCCAGAGTGATGGAGTTTTCTACCGAAAGCGGTCGCGGCGCGGTAAAATCGCGTCAGGTCGGTTTGGAGCGCCCCGCATGAAACGTGTCTTCGTCCTGATCATCCCGCTGACTCTCACGGCCTGCGCCGAGAACCAGAGCTTCATCGGTATCAGCAGCTATAATCCCAGCTACCTGCCGGGCGAGCACGAGATGTACGGCTCGATCCAGACCTTCGTGCGCGGCGGCCCCTATCCGGGCTTGCAGCCGGCGGACGAGACCGGAGCCGTCATCGCCGACATGCAGGACGGCGGTTTTCCCCAGACCCATTTCACCACGGAAACGGTCGGGCGCTCGCCCTATCGGGTGCTGATGGTATTCTCGCCGACGCCGGGCACCGGATTGCAGCAACTGTGCGAAATCGATCCGCGAACCGTCGATGCGCTGCCCGCCGCCGCCCCCTCGAGCAACGGGCGGATCGGTCTCGCCGCCGTGTTCTGCCGTTCGGGCGAACTGATGGGCGGCGCCGAAGGCACCCTGCCGGTGGCGATGGCCGCAAACACCAATGGCCCCGCCGTCAAGGGCTCGATCCAGGCCTTCATGCGGCAGATCTTCCCCGGGTGGAACCCAACCAGTGGCGGCGCCGGCAACGATCCGCCCTAAGCCAACCTCCCGCCGGCCCTGATCTTGCTTGACGCTCGTTGCACATCCGTTCCTTTGATCGAGGAGGTTATCCCTCATGGCCAAGGCAAAGCTTGTCATCAGCAGCAAGAACTATTCGTCTTGGTCGCTGCGAGGTTGGCTGCTCTGTCGCATGGCGGGGCTGGAGTTCGATGAAGAAATCATCTCGTCGGACGATCCGTCGATGCGCGCCGAACTCCTGGTCCTGTCGCCCTCGACCCTGGTGCCGTGCCTCACCCATGACGGCTTGACGATCTGGGACACGCTGGCGATCGCCGAATATTTGAACGAAATCCGCCCGGAAGCGGGCTTGTTGCCGAAAGAGCGGGCAGCGCGGGCCCGATGCCGGTCCGTGTCCGGGGAGATGCATTCCGGCTTCAGCGCGCTGCGCTCGGGCCTGCCGGTCAATCTCAGGAAATTCAGCGCCGGCTTCAAGGTCTGGTCCGGGGCGCAGGCGGACATCGATCGGATCGTAACAATCTGGCGCGAGTGCCTGGCGCTGTCCGGCGGGCCGTTTCTGTTCGGCGAGCGCCCGACCGTGGCGGACGCCATGTTTGCCCCGGTCACGACGCGTTTCAAAACCTACGACGTCAAGGTCGAGCGCGTGGCGGCCGACTATTGCCGGCTGATCCTCGCCCTACCCGACATGGTCGAATGGACCAGGGCGGCACTGCTCGAACGAGACGAGATCCAGGAGCTCGAAAGCGAGTTCTGAACTGAGGCGCCTCACCCGGCCGATCTTCGAGCGACAGGCTCGGGCGAAGACGCGAAGGTGCTCCGGCCAAGATGCTTGAGGGGAAAGCCGGCGGAGATCGCCAGCCGAGACCGGCTCACTCGTGCCAGTGCGACCCGTGGATGATGCTGCAGAAATTGGCTCGCTCGAAGGATGGGTCCTTAAGTGCCAGCACGTCGTCATTGACCGTACCGAACGTGCTGTCCGGCCGATGCTTCATGCCGTCGTAGAACGCCTGGATGATGTTGTGCTTGAAATGGTTGCCGCGCGGATGGGCGGCCACCACCTGGGTGCGCTGTTCATCGCTGAATTCCTTGTAGGCAATGCCCAGGACGTCCATCTCGACGCCGGCCGTGACCAGCGCCACCACCGGCTTCTTGAATTCGGGAATGCCCGGCGTCGTGTGCAGCGCGATCGCGTCCCAGACCATCTCGACGTCGGTCTCCGGAACGCCGTAGCTGCGCAGGAAGTCGCGGGCCGCATTGGCGCCGTCGACCTCGAAGCGAAGCTGCGACTGGCGATAGCGCTCGGTCAGGCCGATGTCGTGGAACATGGCGCCGACATAGAGCAGCTCCGGATCGTACTTCAGGCCCTTACGCTGGCCGGTCAGCGCCCCGAACAGATAGACGCGGGTCGAATGGTGAAACAGCAGGTCCGATTCCGTATCGCGGATCAGCTGCGTCAGGTCCCGCGCCATCTTGCTGTCGGGAATCCTGATGCCGGCGATCGACGTATCCATGGCTCATCCTCCTCGAACGCGGGGTTGTCATGGAAGCGGCGCGTTCGTGATGAGCAATGTCGCATCGCGGGACGCCAGCTTCATCGCGCGCGGGGCGCCGGATCAGGCCAAAGAGCCGCCGTTTCCGGCCATCAAGGGGCGGCGCGCCGGAAGCTCGCGCGATATTGCGCCGGCGTCACCCCAAGGCGCCTGGCGAAGACGATTCGCATCCGGTCCGGGCTGCCGAAGCCGCACCGGTAGGCCACGGCCTTCAAGGCGAGATCGCTGCCTTCGAGCAGGTTGCGCGCCGTGTCGATGCGGGCGCGCTCGACGAATTCGGCCGGCGTCATCTTCGTCTCCTGCACGAAATGGCGCGAGAAATTGCGCAGGCTCATGCCGGCGACCTCGGCCAGATTGCGCGCCGTATGGGTGTCGGCCAGATGGGCCATGACACGGGCCTGGACGCGCGCGACCGGCGAGGTCTCGTCCGCTGGGGCCGTCAGGAACGGGCTGAACTGCGATTGGCCGCCCTGGCGCTGGGCGACCACGACCAGGCGCTTGGCGACGGCGAGCGCCAATGCGGCCCCATGATCCTCGGCGACGAGCGCTAGGGCCAGATCGATGCCGGCCGTGACGCCGGCCGAGGTGACGAGCGCGCCGTCGCGCAGGTAGATGCGATCGAACGCGACCGCCGCCGCGGGAAAGCGTTCGGCCAGCGCCGGCGCATCCTGCCAATGGGTCGTGACCTGCCTGCCGTCGAGCAAGCCGGCATGTCCCAGCAGAAAGGCGCCGGTGCAGATCGAACCGTAGCGCGGCACCCCGCGCACGGCCGCGGCAAGCCAGTCCGACAGCACCGGGTCGCGCGCCGCTGTAGGTAGCCCCGGCCCGCCGGCGACCAGAAGCATGTCGTAGCCCTGGCCGGCGTCGGCCAGCAGCAGGTCCGGGCTCATCGACATGCCGTTGGAGGCGCGGAACGGGCCGGGCGCGGTGCCGATCAGAGTGACGGCATAGCCCTGCCCGTCGCCGACAAAGCGATTTGCCTCGGCGAAGACGTCGAGGGGACCCGCGACGTCGAGCGCCTGGACGTCGGGGAAGATGAGGATCGCGATCCGGTGCAAGGCCCCTCTCACCTCATCGCGCCGACCGGCTGGCTAGTCGTGGTGCATCTTGAGGGCGGCGAGGAACGCGGACTGCGGGATTTCGACCTTGCCGAACTGCCGCATGCGCTTCTTGCCCTCTTTCTGCTTGTCCAAGAGCTTGCGCTTGCGGCTGATGTCGCCGCCGTAGCACTTGGCCAGCACGTCCTTGCGCATCGCCTTGACGGTCTCGCGCGCGATCACCCGGCCGCCGAGCGCCGCCTGGATGGCGATCTGGAACAGCTGCGGCGGGATCAGGTCCTTGAGCCGCGCGCAGAGCGCCCGGCCGCGATGCTCGGCCTGGCTGCGATGGACGATGGTGCCCAGCGCGTCGACCGGCTCGTGATTGACCAGGATGTTCATGACCACGAGGTCGCCTTCCTCGTAATGGTCGATCTGGTAGTCGAAGCTGGCATAGCCGCGGCTCACCGACTTCAGCCGGTCGTAGAAGTCGAACACGACTTCGTTCAGGGGCAGCTTGTAGACCAGCATGGCGCGATTGCCGGCATAGGTCAGGTCGACCTGGATGCCGCGCCGCTCGGTGCAGAGCGCCAGGATCGCGCCCAGATATTCGTCCGGCACCAGGATCGTCGCCTTGATCCAGGGCTCCTCGATCCGCTCGACCTTGACCGGGTCCGGCATGTCGACGGGATTATGCAGCTGCATCATCTCGCCGTTGGTCAGGTACACGTGATAGACGACACTCGGCGCCGTCGTGATCAGGTCGAGATTGAATTCGCGCTCCAGCCGCTCCTGGATGATCTCCAGATGCAGCAAGCCGAGGCAGCCGACGCGGAAGCCGAAGCCCAGCGCCGCCGACGTCTCCGCCTCGGCCGCGAAGCTCGCGTCGTTGAGCCGGAGCTTGGCGATACTGTCCCTGAGATGCTCGTAATCGGCGGCGTCGACCGGGAACAGGCCGCAGAACACCACCGGCACGGACGGCTTGAAGCCGGGCAGCGGCTCGGCCGCGGGGCGGCGCTCCTCGGTGATTGTGTCGCCGACGTTGGTATCGGCGACCGCCTTGATGCCGGCGGTGATGAAGCCGATCTCGCCCGGGCTCAAGACGCCGGTCAGCACGGCCTTGGGCGTGAAGACGCCGACCCGCTCGACCGTGTGCAGCGCGCCCGAATTCATCATGCGGATCTTCATGCCGCTCTTCAGCACGCCATCGCGCACGCGCACCAGGATCATGACGCCCAGATAGGCGTCGTACCAGCTGTCGACCAGCAGCGCCTTCAAGGGCGCGTCCTCGTCGCCGGTGGGCGCCGGCAGCCGGGCGACCAGCGCCTCCAGCACCTTGTCGATGTTGAGCCCGGTCTTGGCCGAGATCTCGACCGCGTCAGACGCGTCGATGCCGATCACGTCCTCGATCTGCCGCTTGATGCGCTCGGGCTCGGCGGCCGGCAGGTCGATCTTGTTCAGCACCGGCACGATCTCGTGGCCGGCGTCCATCGCCTGATAGACGTTGGCGAGCGTCTGGGCCTCGACGCCCTGGCTCGCGTCGACCACCAGCAGCGAACCTTCGCAGGCGGCGAGCGACCGGCTCACCTCATAGGCGAAGTCGACATGGCCGGGCGTGTCCATGAGATTGAGCGTGTAGGTCTGACCGTCCGTCGCCTTGTATTGCAGGCGCACGGTCTGCGCCTTGATGGTGATGCCGCGCTCGCGCTCGATATCCATGCTGTCGAGCACCTGCTCGCGCATCTCGCGGGCATCGAGGCCGCCGCAGTACTGGATCAGCCGGTCGGCGAGGGTCGACTTGCCGTGGTCGATGTGGGCAACGATCGAGAAATTGCGGATATGCGAGAGATCGGTCATGGGACGCCGCTGCTGCAAAACTGGCCGCGACCATAGGGCCAGCCGAGATATGACGCAACAAAAGCACGAGGCCAGCATGGTGCCATGCGCCGGCTTGATGTAGAAGAACTTGCGTCGATCCCGACCGCCGAGGAGTCCGTCATGGCCGCGAAGAAAAACGCGATCGCCAAGGACCTGCGGTCGCCGAAATACCGACCGCGGGTCGTCAAATCCAAGAAAGCCTATGTCCGCCGCCCGAAGCACCCCGCCCGGGCGGCGGATGGCTTTTGGGGGATGGCGTTTCAGGCGGCGCGATGGCGGCGGCGTAGTCTCCAGGTGCCCGGCTCCGCCCTCACCCGACCACCTCGCCGCCGCGCAGCACCAAGAGCGTGCCGCGGGCGAGCTCGGTCCATTCCTCGTCCTTGGTCAGCGGCCGGGTCGCGACCACGGTCACGACATCGTTGGGCGTGGTCTCGCGGGCAAAATCGATCTCGAGTTCCTCGTCGATCAGGCTCGCCGGACCGAATGGCGCGCGCCGGGTCAGGAGCGACAGGCGCGAGCTGCAATGGCAATAGAGCGAACGGCTGTCGCTCAGCAGCAGATTAAAGACGCCGAGATCCTCGATCCGCCGGCACAGCCCGCGGATCGCGCCGTCGAGCACGGTCGGACGGGGCGCGTCGCGCCAGCGGGCGCGCAGCTGGTCCAGCATCCAGCAGAAGGCGTATTCGCTGTCGGTCGTGCCGATCGGCCGGTAATAGTCGAGCGGCCAGCGCTTGATGCCACGCAACTGGCCGTTATGGGCGAAGGTCCAGCTCCGCCCCCACAGCTCGCGGGTGAAGGGATGCGTGTTCTCGAGCGATACGCGGCCGCGATTGGCGCGGCGGATATGGCTGATCGCGATCCGGCTCTTGATCGGATAGGAGCGCACGAATTTCGCGATCTCGGAATCGGCGCTCGGCTGCGGATCATGGAATGTACGGCATGCCTTGCCGTCGTAGAAGGCGATGCCCCAGCCATCGCCGTGCGGCCCGGTCCCGCCGCCCCGGCGCAGCAGGCCGGCAAAGCTGAAGCAGATATCGGTCGGCACGTTGGCGCTCATGCCCAGGAGCTCGCACATAAACCCACGCCCAGTCGTTATTGCCCGATGCTTCAGCCGTTCGCCCGCATGGAAGCGGATATTAAGCAGGTTTCCGCCGGCCTCCAAGCGGGCCGGCCCTCCGCGTGGGGATAGGGTGCCTCGGGCAGGCTGGCGTCGGAGCCGAAGGCCGGGCGGTAGGAATCTCGAGGATTCCTGCCGCCCGAGCGCTTACCAGCTGAAGCGGAAGCCAGCGGTGATGGCGTGGCTGCTGCTGCTGCCGTCGAGATCGCCGTCGTAGCGCAGGTAGACCGAGGTGTTGGCGAACATTGCCGTGGCGAGGCCGACGCCGATCAGGGCCGAGTCGCCCGGCACCTTGGCGCCCGCGACCTGGAAGCCCGCCGCCGGCGCGCCGACGAAGGCGGCCGTGGTGTTGCGGTTGGTGGGCGCGAACTCATGCGCCCAGCCGAGCGACAGGTCGGTGGTGACCAGGCTCGATCCCAGCGGCAGGTCGGCGGTGAGCCGGGTGCCGAGCGTGCTCCTGACCGAGCTCTGCGACTGCTTCGCCACATGCAGGTCGAGCGCGCCGGC
>Ga0070730_10000723_pt1 | contig 35788 bp, 28 predicted proteins | sample Coa_R1_3_FD_66447 | JGI IMG/M metagenome (GOLD analysis project Ga0070730, IMG submission 66447) | Surface soil microbial communities from Centralia Pennsylvania, which are recovering from an underground coalmine fire - Coalmine... | ecosystem: Environmental > Terrestrial > Soil > Unclassified ...
GCATCACTTTTTCCTCAAGCAAACCCTGCTTTTCATCTTCCAGCGGCGCGTTGAGTTTGTGCTGCTGCTCCGGCGTGATCGAGCCGTCGGCGCGCTGCTCGGCATAATTGAGCATCTTCTGCTCGATTCGGCTCAACCGCTGCTCAATCGTTCGTAGGTCGGCCTGCTCATCGGACTGCTCCAGCTCCGCGATCAGCTTCCGAATGCCGACCGTGATGTGCTCGGGGTGGGCCAGGCCGTCGCATAGTTTCGCCCAAACTTTCGGAAATATGTGCTCGTTGCGCACGTACTCCGGCTTGCGGCAGTGGTGCACTTGCGGGTAGTGGCTCATGCCGCCACAGATGTACTTAATCTTGACCTTGCCATGCTGGACCCGATAGCGCGCTTTGGTGCCGTCGGCCAGCTTTTTGTAGGTGTAGTCCCAGTCGCGAATGTGGCTGGTCATGGCCTGACCACAGACCTTGCAGAACAGCACCTTGGCCAACGGCGCCTGGATGTGCGCCGGCCGGCCGCTGGCAGGACCGCTGCGGCGATTCTTCATGGCGAGTTGGACCAGGTCCCAGGTGTTCTTATCGATCACGGGCGGCACGTCGATGAAATACTGCTTGAACGGCCACTGTCCGTAGAGCGTTGGAGCGCGCAAGATCTGGTTGAGGTACTGGAGCGTCCAGCCATACTTGGTCTTGCCGGTGGGCCGAGGGACGTCCTTGAACAGGTCGCGGATGATGGTGCGTACCGGCTCACCGGTCGCGTAGCGGATGCAGAGCTCGCGGATAATCGGGGCGTAGTACGGATCGAGCTCAATATGGTCCGGCTTGGCCTCGGCGTTGCGGATAATCTTGAGATAGAAGGGGGGATTGCCTGAAGGAATGCGCCCCTCGCGTGCGGCAGCTTCTCGTCCCATTTTTGTCCTCGTGATGATATTGCGCCGCTCTCGCGACGCCACCCAAGCGAACAGGCCCAGGAGGTCCTTGTCAATCGGCTCCACTGAGCCGTGCAGCTCAATGTGGTTCTGCTCGACCAGTTCTTCGACGTCAGCTGCGGCCCACATGGAGCGGAACAGGCGGTCATTCATGGTGGCGACGATGGCCGTGAATTTGCCAGCTTTGGCATCGACCAGCATTTGCTGAAAAGCCTTCCGATGCCGGCTCGCTCCAGACAGCACATCAATATAGACCGCGACCACGGCAAACTCGCGCCGTTCGGCTTCTTCCCAGTTCAGGCGCCACTGCTCGGGAAGCGAGTAACGATCTTCCTCACTTTGTTTGTGAGACGATACCCGCAGGTACAGCGCAGCCCGCGACGAATTGCCGTTGGGCAACGGCGAGAATTCGTAGATGTCGTAGAAGCCATCTTTCTGGCGTTGGAATTCCTTATCGGTGGGGAAAGGCTTCAACATGGGTCAGATACCGATTTCTCGGGCAATTTGAGAGCTAATCGGAACTTCCGAAGCTCGTCATCCGGGTTCTTCCGGCACAGCAGGCCGATGATGGTTGCCCAGCGCCTGCGGCCATCGACTTCAGATGTAGGCACGATGTAGATACCGTTTTGCCAGTGCACACCGGCCGGGCCGGCCGAGACTCGCACTTCCTCCTTTTCAGGGGAAACTGTCTCGACTTGGATGACCGACTTCATCTCAGCATGGATCAGCGCTCCTACGCGCGAAATAACATCTACAAGCCACAGCATTCCAGACCGTCTGGGGATCTGGACTAGTGATATTAATCTCGTGGCTCATGGGTTTGTAAGACTGTGTCGGACCCGCTAGTCCGCGGTAGGGGCTCGTCTGCAATAGCCACTTCGGTTTCGAGGGTAGCGACGACGTAGGATGCGGCCGGGTAACCGAGTACCTGTTCACGCTGGGCAGGACCGAGTTCGAAAAACAGGCATAAGTCCCATAACAACAGGGCCGCGTTCGTTTCGAAGGTATGAACGGCCTCGCCGGCATCTGTTTCAAGTTGCTCCCGAAAACGCGTGAGCTCATGTGTGAGTGAAGAGGGGAGAATCGCGATTGATGTTTGGTATGGCTTAATAGCGCTCATTGTTAGGCTCCTTGCTTTGCAACAAAAAACGGGCAACCGCCTTGCGAGGCAGGTTGCCCGTCATCTGCTAGAATCCGGTCAGCCCGCCGCTGCTGAACCCAGCGGTTGGGTTAGGGTCGCGTAAGTGTTCGTAGCACTCGCGCGGCCCGATTTCTACATTATATTGGTAGTATCGATACTACCAATCTTCGACCAATTTGTCAAGGCTAGGATGAAGACACTCAATTCTATTTGGGACCTCGGCGCTGATCGTCAGACGTATTGGCTTCTTTGAGATACACCTGAAGTGACTGTCTATCAACCCACCACATCAAGCCCTTTTTCAGTGCGCGAATCCTGGCACTGCGTATCAAGCGCCGAATATATTCGGCGCTGTAGCCCGATAGCCCCGCTGCCTCATCTACGCTGATCCAATCCGCCATATTAAAGTCTCAACCGATTGTACACCGCAGCAACATGGGTGTAATGTCGATGATCGGGAGTTGACCATCGATAGCCATTAGGAGCTGCTTTCGCGGTCGACATGAATTTCTCTCCCGATGTAGCCCATAGCATATGCTCTGGGTCACAAACGAAGCAATATTGGGCCATTACGAAGTATTATCCAACTCCAGAGCCAGACATAATCACCGTGGTAAAGCACGGAGTTGTTTGGCTCTACTTGAAGACACGAGGCTCAAGCTGTTTTCGCCGATAAGCTGGAAGAGGCCATCACGCCACGAACCGCACAAATTCTATGACCAGGCATTAAAGTGCGATACGACATAATATTCCAGCTCTACGAATTCGATCTCTGACTCAGAGAGCGAACTGGATGTCACACTTGTGCTGCGTTAATGGAATTACATGCATAATCTGTGGTCTTGTGTCCGAACTGCCATTGCACCGACAACAAAGTCAACTGTCACAGTTTGAGGGCATATCCTGAATTAGGAATGACAAGATTTGATTGAAAGGAACGAGTGTATGGGGGAACCCCCGCCAACAATAAGTGATTTAGCTGCGACGGCGACGCCAATTGATAGTGGCCGCACTCTACGTCACTGCCTGGAACAGGACGCCTCAGTCTTGTTGATAAGCATCCGCGCCTTCATACGTCGAAGTGGATTCGTCGGCTCTGAAGAAGAGGTCGCGGGTACGGCACTGGAAGTGCTGAGCGAAACAGTGGTAGAGGCGCTTAATCACGCTGAGCGCTTCGACCCCAGTCGTTCGCCAAAGGCTTGGCTGCTTGGCATTGCTCTCAATTTAATCAAACGCAAGAGAAGCAAAGGGTGGAAGCCGTCATTGAGAGAAACACCAATTAGTCAGATGGAACTGGACCACGTCCTAACTGAGTTGGCGCCTGGCGACTTGTTTGATCAGTTGGCTTCACTTAACCCACGCGTGTTCGACGCTCTTGCCGGACAGGATCCCGAGCCAGATTTAGCTAGGCGCCAGCCCATTTTGGCTGCTTTGGCTATGCTTTCATTGGAGGATGTTGAGATTATCGAGCTATCGGTATTGCATGGAATGGACAGCAATGAGGTTGCGCGTGTGAAGCAGATCACTCCCGTTGCCGCAAGAATGCGAAAGCACCGAGCACTAGAGCGGCTGAGAGCGGTCTACCAGAATTTGGAGGTTGGTGGGCGATGACGACGCAGCCGTTGACTCAGCGAGAGCGCGAGAAGCATCTGTACGAGTATAGCGTTGCCCTTGAGCATGGTGATTTTGATATTGTGGGTCAAATCTTGGAGTTGGCTGAACAGGACCCGATTCTTGAACATATGATCATCGAGCTCAATGTAGCCGATGAATCCGAGCACGTGTCCATAGCCGATAAGCAAGCGAGCACTCTGGTTCAGAATCTCTTGCGAGAGCATCTGTCTTCTGGCGTGGCAGCCGACGAGGTGGATTTGCCCCCCCTTGCAGTTGGAGATGTCGTTGCCCGCATCCAGTCGAACGCTGCATTGCGTGGAACTCTTGCTCAGGAGGTAGCCACTGCAGTGGAACAACTTCGTCAAGATAAGACTCCCTTGCCAGCTGACCTGGGTCAGCAAAGGGTACAGCAGCTCCTGCGGGAGCTCGGTCTATCGTTCTCTCGCTCTTTCGAAAAGCTCTTCCGAAATACCGCCATCTTCTTGGCAATGGGCCGGGAGCAGGGCGTGGCGCGCCTGGCGGCGACTCGTCGCCAACAACAGCAGGCTGCGAAGCATGTCGCGCGCAATGAGGATAGACACAATGACTAGTTCTGTTCGCCGGATAGCTCTTACTGAGGTGATTGACCAACTATACGCGGAGGCGCGGTTGCCGATGCCGACACCCGAACGGCCGATTGCACCTGTGGCAGAGATGGTCAACACCTACAGTGTGAGCTCGGTAGACCTGGACGACCTAACGGTCACGTCAGCGGTCCAGTTCCTGCTCTCCCAAGGCGGCGCAATAGACGTGCCCGATGGTATGCCCGACGAACCACTTGCCGGCTTCCTTTACGCCACCACACAATATGGCTGCATCTTTGTGGAACGCGCTGATCCAATTTCGCGTCGACGCTTCTCGGCGGCCCACGAACTTGGCCACTATCTCTGCCATTTCCGACCGATCATCGATCAGTTGGCTGCCGATGGACGCCCCATCATCGAAGGCGCGCCGCGTTTGACTCAGGACGACGCCGAACCGGTGGAGCGCATGGTAGCACCGCCAATCCTGCAAGTGGAAGCCCTATTAGGCCTGGGACTTGAAGCGTTGGAGCGAGAGGCCAATCAATTCGCGGCAGAAATCCTGATGCCGGACAGAGTAGTACGCGCCTTAGCAAGAGAATATCAGCCCTTCTTGGGTGAAGAAGACATTGTTTGGCGGCTGGCCAGTGAGATGCTTGTCAGCCGGTCTACCATGCGCTGGCGGCTAAGGAACCTCGGCCTAGCGACGGGTCCGTCAGTGCGTCTCAATTAGCTAGGGAAGGGGATGGGTGCAATGAGTCTGGATTTCCTGAACGCCAACGGTGCTCGCCGGGTTCGCAACTACGACACGCAACCTTCACTGCTGACAGACGGCATTACGCAAAGTGAGGACCCAGAGACGAAATTGGATTGGGATATTGAGGTGCCCATGGATGATTGGCGCCCAATTGATGTTCGTAATGCCCTAGGTGGGGAAACCTGGCAGGCAAGACCTGAGCGCTTTGTGGATGGCAAGGATGTCGGCCGAACGGTAGCCTGGCTGCAAAGCCGTGAGAGATTTCCCGTCCCGGTCCGCCTTTCCCAAATCGGGGCCGTCGTGATGCGTGGCTACGATGGCGAGCTGAGGCGTGAATATCAGAAGATAGAGCGGGTGGTTTCACTCGCTGCTGACCTGTTCCCTTGGGATGAGGTTGAGAGCTTTGCACGGGCATTGCGCGTTTATAACTACCGCCTACTCATTGTTCCTGAGCCGACCGATGGATGGAGCTTCGATTTCGAACGCATGCGTCACGCAGCACAGGACCGCACAAACTACGAGATGGCACAGCTGGAGCGGCAAGCACTGAATAATGACCAGGGTGTGCCGACCATTGTAGATGGTCGACTGGCCGCGCGTACTACGCTACCTTCGAATTCAACCGATGCAGTGGTCGGGATTATCAAGACCCATTCACGCAATTACCTGCACCCAACTGGCTGGGGTGCCTATTATGCCCTTGAGCCGGGGCAGCGAACGCCGGCGTTCAGGATGGAAGGGCGTTCATTTGACCTCATCTCGTGGTACGTTCGCCTAGATGGCAGTTTGGGTGAGATGCCCAATTGGGGCGTGGTACGCCTCGAGATCCCCCAGATGTTCTTCAAAGATGGGGCGCAGTCTGATTGGGGTTATCTCGATCGAGTCTCGCGGGTTATTTATGACTATCGGACCCGAGATCGCACCTATCGTCGGGCTCCAGTCAGTATCTTGCCCATCCAACGCGCTGAGGAAAGCCTGGGCGCATTGTTTACTGACTCTGACAATCTCATCGGGCAGTTTTACCGCATGACAGGCCTTTAAGTTAGCAAGGAGTATGTGAGATGTCGAACGAAATCGCCGAGAGCCCGATAGAATTAACAGAGGCAGAACTTCAAGATGCATGGCAGCAACAGCGGGGACCGATCGTGCTGCCAAACGGTCGCATTTGCATTGGGCGTGTTGCCGCACCACCCCGCTTTGAGGCTACTAGCCGTCAATACGCGTTCTGGGTACCAGAGTTGGTATTAGTCGAGGAAACCCAGATCGTTGAGTGTGAGAGCAATATAGCTGGCCAAACGATTGTCTACTTTGGCGTCATCCAAGAAGTCCGACGCCTCAGCCGCACGAAGGATATTGGGCAAGATGTTGATGAGGCAGACGGCGACCTCTCATTTGAACCGCCTTTTCGCCAGGGCGGCGTGACTTATGCCATTGTCTCCATTCTTCGTACAGAGCCAGCGGTACTCACACCACCCCGAGAACGCAGCCTGGTGCTCATGGGTACCGCCGCCAGCGCAGCAATGACATTTGGCGCTGATGGAATAGACAACGCCCTCTCGATCGGCCTCATCAAGAATGGTGACAGCCAAATCGCTGGCCCAGGTCTTATCGACCTTGACTTTCTCCTGGGTGTGAACGGCGGCCATCTTAATGTGAACGGCTCTGCCGGGCGTGGCACGAAGTCAAGCCTACTGCTCACCCTCAACTGGATGCTGCTCGATAAGGCGCGCCGCGAAGCGTCGGAACGTCCATCAGCTCCTAACCGCCTGCGGATTGTGCCCATTATTCTGAACGTCAAAGGCTTTGACCTTTTCTACATTGACCGCTGGAACCGGCGCTACGCCCCGGCGAAAAACTTGCCGGACTGGCGTGCCTTGGGGGTCGATGACCCTAAGCCTTTTTCGAAGGTGCAGTTTTATGTCGCTGCCCAAACAGCCGAAGCCGGCCTACCAATAGCCACTGGCCGAATTGTCGGAGTCTTGCCTTTCAGCTGGAGCCTGGGGGACATCATTACTGACGGGCTGCTTGACTACTTGTTTGCCGAGACTGACGCGCAAGATGTGAATTTCGGCGCGCTGGTCCTCGACCTCGAAACCTGGCTAACCGAGGAGCGCATCGATAGCAATGGCAATATTACCCGTGCCTTAAGAAGCCCAATGACATTCCGCGAGCTAGTAAATTGGCTCGACAACCAAATCCGACTCAAGGAGGACAGCCGCGAGCTGCGCAACCATCACCTAGGAACCTGGCGCAAGTTGTACCGGCGCCTAAGGAAGCTCGTGGTTGAGAGTCGTGGTCTGTTGCGCCAAAACGATCAACAGGGCCGGCCTCTTCGGGTCGTACGCGCTGACACATCTGACCCTATCGTCGTCGACCTGTCGGCCCTAGCCGGGGAACCGGACCTGCAGCGCTTCGTGGTAGCTACGATACTCAAGCAACTTATCGAAGCTCGAACGGGCACCCAGGCTGTGCGAGGCTTACGCTACATCGTGACGCTGGACGAGCTCAACCGCTTTGCACCGCGCGGTGCATCAGACTCAATTACCCGGTTGATTGAGACAGTCGCGGCTGAAATGCGCTCGCAAGGGATAATTCTCCTGGGGGCGCAGCAGCAAGCCTCCAAAGTGTCAGAAAAGGTTATTGAAAACTCGGCATACCGGGTGCTGGGCCAGACCGGGGCCCTCGAACTCAGCACAACTACCTGGCGCGCCCTTAGCGAATCGGCTCGTACCAAGGCGGTAAGCCTGCGGCCAGACGAGAAGCTGATCGTGAGCGAGCGCTTCCGTGAACCGATGTTGATCCGAGTCCCGTTCCCCGTTTGGGCAATGAATCCCAATGAGTTGGATTCGGACCAACGAGCACCCGATACAGTCTCTGATGACATGTCCGATCTGATCGAGGAGTAGAGCTATGCGCCTCCTGCACACCGCCGACTGGCACATGAACGATCGACTTGGTCGAGTCGACCGCACCATAGACATCTTGCACTCACTCGAGCGTATCCGGGACTACTTGGAGGAATACCGGGTTGACGTCCTGATCGTCGCGGGTGACTTGTTCAGTGGTCGTGACACTCAAGAGCAGTTGCGCGAGGCAGTTGGTAGCCTGAAAGAGCTGTTCGTGCCGTTCCTTCAACGCGGCGGAACGATGTTAGCAATCAGTGGGAACCACGACAACAGTGCATTCTGTGGTTCCCTGCGCGATGCCCTTGAACTTGCCGCTCCGGGCCGCACCGGCGCCAACGGCACCGACGCTACGGGCCGACTGTATGTCGCACCCAGGCCACAGCTGATCAAGCTGGCCGATCCACTGGGGAACGTAGTCCAGTTTGTGCTGATGCCATATCCCAAGGCCTCCGATTACGTTCGAGGCGAAGCGATGAACTACAGGTCTTTGGCAGAGAAGAATAGCGCCATCCAACACAATTTCGCCGAGGTTTTGCAGACACTGCGATCACGGGTTGACCCCAAGCTCCCATCAGTTCTTGTGAGTCACATCCACGTACGCGGTGTCCAGGTGAACTCGCTGTTCCGCCTGAGCGAGGCCGAGGACATTCTGTTTGAACCCACTGACATCCCCGCCGAGTGGGCATATGTAGCCTATGGCCACATTCATAAGCCACAGCCAGCGGTCATAGGTGCGGAACACATTCGCTATTCAGGCAGCGTCCAGCGAATGGATGCTGCAGAAGCTGACGATCAGAAAAGCGTAGTCCTTGTTGATATTGGGCCATCGGGCCGCCAAAGTGCGCCTCAGCTACTGCCACTCGAATGTGTACCAATCTACAAAGTCGGCATAGATGACCCAGATAGCCAGCTCTCGAAGCTCGCCAATACCTACGCCAACGCGACCGAGGCACTGGTCGACTACACTCTTTATTGGCAACCTGGCAAACATAACCGTGATGACCTGTGCCGTCAGATCGAAGCGATCTTTCCAAGGTGGTACAGCCGCGACTTTGTAGAGATTGGGCGTGATGCCAGCCGTGCCAAGAACTTCTCGCCCAATCGATTGCAAGATGTCGCTGGAACTGTGCGCGATTATCTCAACAAAAGATTGGAAAAACACCCGGAGCGCCAGGAATTGACGGCGCTAGCTGAAAAGCTGCTTGCCGAAGGGGACTAACATGATTCCAGTTCGCATCAAGTTGGAAGGTTTCTTGAGCTACTGCGACGAAACGATACTTGAGTTTGACTCTGCCCCGCTTTGGATGCTGAGCGGGCCAAATGGCGCTGGGAAAAGCGCAATCTTTGATGCCATCTCGTACGTCCTGTATGGACAACATCGTGGCGGCAAGCAAGGGGCGCAACAACTGATTAATCATCAATCCGATAGACTCATCGTTGAGTTCGATTTTCGGTTAGGCGAAGATGTTTTCCGAGCCAAACGAACCTACACGCACAAGGGAAAGGCAACCAGAGAGGTTATCCATCTTTCCGGCCCAAACAGGCCCATCGCCAAGCGGACCGGGCCAGTTATAGTCCCCTCTACAGATGAAGAAGCCGAATATGACGAGTGGATTGTGAAAAATGTCGGCCTCTCCTCAAAGACGTTCTTGGCTTCGGCTATGCTACGCCAGGGCGAGAGTGACGCGCTACTCAGGATGAAGTCCAAGGAACGCCATGATGTCCTCCTGGAATTGGTTGATCTGAGTGCTTATCAGCGGTTAGCGGAGCGGGCAGCTGACAAACATACTGCGGCTAAGGGCGAGTACGAAGGTCTTGAGGGGCAACTCAAAGGGACACAGGAGGTCGATCCCCAAGAGCTAGAAGTTCTGGCTCAACAAGTCACGGCTCTTAACACATCGCGTGCCGACGGCAATAATGAATTGGATCAACTTGCGAATCTTGAAAGTCAAGCCAGGCATTGGAAGCGATTATTAGAAGACTATAGAACGACTAAAGAGCAGTTGGACGCTGTTGAAAATCTGGTGCAGCAGGCTGACACAATCAAGGCACAAGCTGCCCGACTCGGGGACCTCAACGCTTCATTACCACATCTTGCAGTGCTTGTGCCCGTCCGTGACCGTCTCGTCAAAGCCAAGCTAACAATTCAGGGTCTGGAAAAGGATGTGGCCGAAGCAAACCAACAATTGGCCCATGAGCGGGAAGAGTACGACCGACTGAATCATGACCTCAAGGCATTGGATGATGGGATTGCAGAGTCTACGCGCCGCGTTATGTCTGCACACAAAGAAGCCGACAAATGGCGGCCTGTCGCGGATAACTTGGCTAGGATCGTCGACCTGGAAGGCAAGCTTTCTAAAGTCAAAGGCAAACTCAAAAAGTATCCGGAGGATTTGGCCGCAAAACTATCGGAGCTCCAGGCGCAAGTTGCACACCTGGACGAGCTGAATAGTCTGCTTCCATGGCTAAAGCAAATCGTTGCTCTTAGAGCTTCATGGGTTGAGCTTCGTCAAAACTATTCGGAGGCACAGTCACGAGATGTGCAAGATGAGGCTGCGCGATCGCAATTGCAGCAGCAACTTCTGGCAGCACAACAGACCGTCGCAATAGCAAAGGAACAATGCGAGGCGAGCCAGGGGCAGATAATCCGGGCTGAAGAGCAAATCAACTACTTAAAGCTGCGCCAAGCCAATTTGGCCTCGGTCGAAGGCAAAGCGACATGTGAGTACTGCGGCCAGCTGCTTACAACCGAACATATCGCCACAGAAGCTGCCAGGCTAGACTTAGCGCTAGAGCAAGCTAACCAGTCTTACGCTGCTGCCAGCCTAATTGCCTCAAAGACTGATGATAAACTCGACGAAGCGGAGGCTGCGGAGGCCGCGATACAGAAAAGAATCACGGAAATCGACCTGGCAATATCAAAAGTGCACGCGAGAATGGAAGCTTGGAACAAGCAGGGAATACGTGCAGTCAAGGATGCACGCCAAGCAATTAGGCACCTACCTCGCGAGAACCAGGCCCAATATGCCTTATCTCAGGGGGCTGACTGGGATGTCGCGTGGAGTGAGCGTCCTAACGAAGCTGAGATTGCCGATCTCGAAGGCGAATTAGCCCTTCGTGACAATCTCAACAGCCAGCTTACCAGTATTCGGTCGCAAAATGAGGCACGTAACAAATTAGTAGCCGAGCAAGATGTCCACGCAGAGCAGCTGACGAACGCTAGGTCTGCATATTCCGACGAACAGCGAGCACAGGCGCAGGCTGCTTATAAGGCCGCCCTAGCCATGGTTAGCGAGGCTCAAGCCGCACTGAGTTCGGCACAGTCATCTCGGTCCCAAAGGGCAAAGGTGGTAAATGCGGCCTCAGAACGTGTGAGCGACACTCAAAACCAGCTAATATCACTCAATGGTCAACTAACCCAACAAACCGTATTGGTCACTGAATTGCAGGGCCGCGCGGCAGAACACTACAGCCAGTTAAATGTGACCTGGCAGGCGATCAGCGAAAGTCTGGATAAGCCAGGCCTGCATGGCCTTCAGATGGAGCAATCTGCTCTTGCCAAAGTACCTGAGAGACTGTCCGAATTGGACAAGGCTCAGGGCGTACAGGTTACCCTCCAAAACCGCCTTGTTGAGTTGGATGGGCATATCGCTGAGATCCCACCTGACGCGCAGCGGGACCCCGAAGAGGTAGCGGAGTCTCAAACTAGTTTGAGGGCCGTTCTGGAACAGATAGAGCAAAAACTCACAGCCACATTGCTAACAGAACAGCGTCTCGTGGATCGCCAGAATCTGCGCGAAAAGCTGCTTTCACAGCAACGAGAGGCTGGCCGCAGGTCTGACCTCTATAAGGAGCTAAGTCGACTTCTAGGTCGAGATAACCTGCAGAGCTATCTGTTGGCGGAAGTCGAGACATCTGTTGTAGACAACGCTAACGCGGTTTTGGATAAGATTTCAGGCGGAACATTGCGACTTGAGCTACAGGATTCCGCTGGTGCGGCAAGTGCGAAGGCGTTGGACTTGGTTGCCTACAACAGTCAGGCCAGCTCCAAACCGATTGGCGTGGAATATTTGAGCGGAAGCCAGCGTTTCCGGGTAGCGGTGAGCCTGGCCCTCGGCATCGGAGCCTATGCAACTCAAGCTGATAGGCAGGTTGAATCGGTCGTGATTGACGAGGGGTTTGGTAGCCTGGACAAGCAAGGGCGGTATGCGATGATTGATGAACTTCACAATTTGAAGGACGTGCTGCACCGGATCATCCTCGTATCGCACGAAGAGGAATTTGCCGCGGCTTTTCCAAATCGGTACGTAATTGAGAGTGTTGAAGGCCGTTCACGGGCCAGTCTTTGGAGTGCATCCTAGAGTTTGACAGTCGCGCCTGCACGGCGCTGTGCGATAAGCCAAATTGAGCACGATTTAGGCGCGATTGCTTGACAAACGTATGGTTGTTGTGCTTGGACTGGCGCTGGCTAGTGTTGAGTCTATAATCGTTGCTTCTGGTGCGGCGGCTATAGATTAAGACAGTTTCAGCCAAGAGGTAACACGTCGCTGGTCAACGCGACTGTCATCGTTACAATCCGTTTAAGCCACTTTTGCTTTTTTGTACATCGCGACGTAGCACCTTGGCTCTAGGCTCACAGTGGGGGAGTGAATGGCAGTCAACGTACAACCTCAATGGATTGCAAGAATGTACCCGAGCAAACCCGGACGTGACCATCTCGGTCTTGGCAGTGTCTCGTCCGATCAAATCCTAATTGCCCTTTCACCGGGTATCTACGTTCTTACGATCCACCCCCGCTACTACAGCTTCTATATCTTCTTGCTAGACGAGTTTTGGCGGCGAGACCGGCCGCGGAGCCGGAAGGCATGGATAGCGTTCTATCGGCCACGTGAGTTCATCTTCTCAGTGGGGGCCAACCTTTGCGACCAGCCGGAACACGGCGTCATGGCCAACATCGTTGGCGGCCAGAAGACCGCTCCGTTGGCAGCTCAACAGCTTCCCAAGTATGACACGACATTCCACTATATTGATAGCGAGTTGGGTGGGTATGGGTTGTACTACCGCTCAGTAATGGTTGAATTGGGCTTGGTTTATCCTGGTGGTCCAGGTTTTCCATATGCAATCGATGTCCCGACACCACGAGGCAAGGAGGTGGCTGCTGCCTTTCGCGAGGCCGTTCAAGATTCGGCCTATTATCGTCGGTACTTTGACAAAGATGACTCACAAGTCCCCATCGAAATAATCAAGGACTATATCCGCTCGGCCTGTCTTTGTCAGCTTCAACAAACCACTGCACCAGACCGACCATTACTGCTCGACACGTTCTTACATGGGGGAAATAATCCGGGCCCACGCCGGGCCACATTGCAATTGCTCCTAGACATTGCTTCCAAGACGCAGGGACACGAAATCCAGCAGTATGATTTTAGACAACTGCTCTATTTTGGGGCCACCGATAACGGGGCGCGATATAAGTCCGAGCCAGCCCTTGCTAGCCAGGCATATCAGTGGCGTCTCTACCAAGCTCGAGAATACTATGCCTTTGCGCTGAATGCTTTGTGGTATTACCTGTGTGAATGGGGTCTTGGACAAGGCGGCGATGCCCATCCGATTTCGGTGGAAAGCCTATGGCGGCATTTAACTGACGAAGTCCTAGTATTTAGTCGACTTGCCACGCAGCTGAAGGTCGACAGAACCAACGTTAAGGCCAGTTCTGGCATGCAACAGCTTATGGATTGGTTACAAGAGATAGTCAATACCAATGGCAAATCCTTTGATCTGGCATGCAATCTGGCATCGCCTATCAATGAAGGTCGTCTATATTGGCTGATATTGGACAATCCTTCGGCTCCAGTTGCGGTGCTGGCCTGCATTGCCTTGTTGGCTATGGTCTACTTACGCTTTGGGCAGCCTCATCTCTGGATGCAGCCAGAATGGTCTATTTCGCAAATGGGAGCCGATGGCCGGCTGAGCTTGGATGGCTTCGTGAAACAGATGCGCGCAAGACTGCAAAGAGGCCCGGTTACTATCAGCGAAATTGTTCGCTGGCTGTACACCGACTATGTCATCCTTCAGCATCAACTCGTAGCTACATCAAAGTTGCCAGACAACACCTTTCGCTTCCAAAGAGAGGGCGATCGGCTACGCTTTTTCAAGCTAGACAACTCACTTGGGTTCACGGACTCCCGCTTTGTTGCACTAAATACGACGGTCCATGAATTGGGGTTGTGCGGCGACTTTGGCCATAAGAAGCACCAGCTTACGGCTGACGGCCGACGCTTGCTTGAAAAAGGTGATTTAAAGTGAAGCGTCTGGAATTGCCTGAGCAACTCGGGGGGGCATGGGAGCATGTTCTGGTCTTGACGTTCGGAGCAGACGTTCCATTTTTCGAACACGCGCTCTGGCCACAGTTCATGGCCAGCTGCAAGAACAAGGTGATTTTGGCGGACGGGCCCCAATTCCTGGAGGCTTGCGCACAGTATGCTGAAAGCGGTCTCGTACGATACCTCAATCACCGCTATGTTGTAGAGGGCATCTTCGCGCCCCACAAAGCACATGCCAAGCTGATCTTGTTGACCAACTCCGAACAGGGGCGCCTGCTCATTGGAAGTGGCAATCTGAACTGGCAAGGGTATGCGTCTGGCGGCGAGTTGTTCTCGCAATATGAGTACAGCGCGCAATCGCCCAGCTCTCTGGCCGCTTTTTTGTCTGTTCGAGAGTTTATGGAGGGTCTCTTGTCGCGCGGCTATGTTGGCGATGTGGCCAGCCGACATATCCGCCTTCTGTTCGAATCTACCCCCTGGCTGTACCATTCGGCGACGGGAGCCAATAGTCCAGTTCGCCATAACCTTTCGACTAGCTTCCTCAAGCAGTTGGAGATCGAAACTAAGGGAGAGACCATCGAAGAGGCCTGGATCCATGCCCCGTTTTTGGATAGGGACGCGGTTGCCTTGGATCGCTTTTTGACCGTTCTTCATCCACGACGGGCCACATTGCTCGTCCAGCCAGGATCTACTTCGCTTGACCCTGCTGCCTTGCAAAAGACTCTTGGAAAACACAAGCAATTGCGGGTGAGATCTTTCCGGATGCGCGATTTTGCCACTTATGTGCATGCGAAGCTCTTTGTTCTCAAACTGGCCAAGCGTGCTATCTGCCTGCAAGGATCTCCAAACCTGTCGGTAGTCGCTATGCTGACGACTGATCCACACAGCAACATCGAGCTTGCGAATTTGCTGACCGATAAGCGCGATGCTTTTGACGACTTGCTTAGCACCCTGGAAATTGGGCCAGAAACGACTCAAACGAACAACCTCGAGCTAAGCTACCATTCATCCCCAGCGCCAGCAGAAACTGCGCCGCTGATTTGGACACTTACAGGCGGAGAGTGGCACAGTGATCAGCTAAGCTTGAGTTATAAAGGCGTTTGCCCGAGTCTAGCGCAAGCAGCCTTGATCATTGCCAATCGTCAATTGGCTTTTAAGATCACAAAGCAGGAATCAACACGTCTTGTGCTGAAACTTTCGTCAGAAGCAATTGAGCTACTCAAACAGCCAGTGCCCGTATCCATTCGTTGGGGTACAGACGACGAAGTTACAAATCCGATCTTTGTGTGCAGTCGGGCCGCATTGGAGCAAGAACTCCAAGCGAACAGCGACGAGGGCCACTTGCATTACATTGGCGGACTCGAGCTTGAAGATGAAGAGTTCGAGGAACTCTTGGTCACACTTGAAGCCTCCCTTCTGATCGACCGCAGGAGCGTGTGGCAGTTAGCAGGCCGACCGCTGCCAGCTACGCCAAACGAAGATAATGATGAGGCTCTTCGATTGGAATATGCAAAGGTCGACTATGAGCTTCTTCGGAAACATCCCCGGATTCAGCAATATCTCAGAAAAGGTATGGCTGGCCAAGCATCAACACGCACGCGACTGCAAATAATCCTAAATGCGATAACAGACCATTTCCAGGGCCTTCTGGACGTAACTGAAGGTCAACCCGCTGCTCCCATTCAGCCTGGAGAAGCGCAAACTGACGACTCGCAAGACGAGGCCGAAAGCCAAGAAAAGGATGAAGCGGCGACTAGGCGTCGCGTTAGCTTACAGAAGCGCATTCGACGGCTCTTGAAAAGCTTTATCCGCCGGTACCTGAGGGGTTTCAGCAGTACCGACTTCCAGGAATTGGCTGGCTTCGAGGTTATGGCTCAGAACTACGTTATCTTTTCACATATCCTTTGGCGGCTTTTTGCAAAGGATTGGGTTGAGACTGATTTCATCGTCGATGCTCTATTGGAGACGTGGGGGAAATTCTGGGGAAATCTTGATCACCAGGGGTATTTCGCCAACTTGACGAACGAACAAAAAGCACAGGTGCTCTCGCTGGTACACGAGTATCATGCCGATGCCGAGTTCCTGGCAGCCATCTACTATTGTTCGCGGGCGCTGAAGAGCTGGTACTTAGACAACAGGGACAATGAAGCTTTTGATGATGCCAAGCTCCCGCAGGAACAGAGGCATAAGTTGAGGGATGCCTGGCGTTTCTTCCTATCTAACCCTTGCTTTCAAGTTACAACTCAAATGCTCGAGGAGGTATGGCGTATCGTGGGTGGCCTGTTTGCATATGAGCCGCCTCGACCGACGGTAATACTGACTGAGTTCAGAGAACTAGCTCATTATGAAACACGCGACGGCTTCCTTTTGGCGGCAGAAGCCCAGCTCCACTTGTCTCGTAGGCGGTTGAGATTTGACCGCGCCAGAGTCGCAACGGCAGCTTCGTCGGAGGCGGTATCGGTTGAATGCCTGGTTGTAACTGATCCAGACATTTTGAGTGACGTTGATCATGCGATGCTCTTGTTGAAGACCTGGATGAAGGCTGAACGGCTCGACTACTATCGGATCGTTTACCCAGATGCAAATAAGTCTACACGATTGATCATCTATGAACCCTCACAGGCACGCGGCGTTTTCCGAAAGGATAACGGAGAGCCGATTACAATCCGTTCCATTGTGCTGGATCGGGCTGATTGGGCGGAGGAGCTTGATCGCATTGAATCACTGGCCCAGAACCTCGACCAAAGGCTGGCTCTTCCGGCAAAAACAGCCGTCAAGAAAAAGCTTTCCCATGGCCCTCAACCCGCTTAGTTGAACTGTCGACCGTTAGGACTATCGACCTCCACTGTTATCAATGGCCAAAAACCGCATAACCCTGTCCCAACTCGAGTCTTTCCTCATGGGCGCTGCCGATATTCTGCGTGGCAAAATGGATGCCTCTGAGTACAAGGAATATATCTTCGGCATGCTGTTCCTAAAACGCATGTCGGATGTCTTTGACGAAACCCGTGAACGCGCTGCCCGCCGCTATAGGCATCTTTCGCCAGACCAATTGGCCGAAGTCCTCAACGACCCTATCACCTATGGCGCTTCGTTCTTTGTGCCACCCCGTGCCCGTTGGCATGAGGGCTTTGTTGACGACAAAGGCCAAGCCCAGCCTGCCATCAAGAATCTCCAACAAGACATCGGCGGGATGCTCAACAAAGCTTTGGGCGCGCTCGAAGATGCCAACGATTCCCTCGAAGGCGTGCTCAAGCACATCAACTTCAATGAGGAGATCAGTGGTAAACGCAAAGTCCCCGACACTAGCCTCAAGGACCTGATTGACCAATTCAACGACCCAGAGTTTGTACTGGTCAACGACAATTTCGAGTTTCCCGACCTACTCGGCGCCGCTTACGAGTTCTTGATCAAATACTTCGCCGATAGTTCCGGAAAAAAAGGTGGCCAGTTCTACACCCCGCCAACCGTCGTCCGCTTGATGGTCCAACTTATCCGTCCCGCCGAAGGAATGTCCATCTACGATCCCACAGCCGGCTCGGGGGGTATGCTCATCCAGTCTAGCCAGTATGTCACCGACCAAGGCCAGAATGGCGAAAACCTGGATCTACACGGCCAGGATAACGATGGCGCCGTGGTTTCAATCTGCAAGATGAACCTGATCCTGCACAACCTTCCCTCCCATCATATTGAGTTTGGTGACACGCTCGCCGATCCCCTCAATGTCGAAAAGGGCTATCTCCGCCAGTTCGACCGGGTCATCGCAAATCCTCCTTTTTCTCAGAATTACAGCCAGGCTACGCTTAAGCGGCCAGATCGCTTTATCTACGGTTTGGCGCCCGAAACTGGCAAAAAGGCCGATCTGATGTTCGTCCAGCACATGCTCGCCAGCCTCCTACCCACTGGCCGAGGTGCGGTCGTCATGCCCCATGGCGTGTTCTTCCGTAGTGGCAGGGAACTTGAGATCCGTCGTGGCATGCTCACTGACAACGGCGGCGTCATCGAGGCCATCATTAGTCTGCCAACTAAGCTCTTCTATGGTACCGGTATCCCGGCTTGTATTCTTGTGCTCAACAAGAACAAGCCTGACACCCTCCGCGGTAAGGTGTTTTTTATTAACGCCGACCGCGAATATGCTGAAGGCAAGAACCAGAATACACTTCGTCCGGAGGACGTCGAGAAAATCACGGAGATTTTCCATGCCAAGGAAGACGTAGCCGGGTATTCTCGGCTAGTAGACCTTGACGAATTGGAGCGCAACGACTGGAATCTTAACGTCCGCCGCTTTGTGGACAATACTCCGCCACCCGAGCCGGAGGACGTCCACGCCCACCTGGTGGGCGGCATCCCGAAATCGGAAGTTGTTGCACACACCGAATTGCTGGCCAAATTTCGCATTTCGCCCGAACTAATCTTCCAGGAGCGCGAGGCCCGCTACTACAATTTCAAGCCCATCCTGACGACGCCGGAAGCCCTTCGTCAGGCTATCGAGGGCGACGAGGCTTTGCAGGAAACGTTACGTGAGATGCGCGCTCAGCTCTCAGCTTGGTGGGAAGCAGCCCGCAATGAATTTGCCCAGCTAGCGTTGGCGGCGCCAACGACCGGGAACGTCAATGGCAGCCCCCCTTCCGCGAGCACTGACGCCCCAGGGCCAGATCCCATGCGGCTACCCAAAGTCCGCCAGGAACTTATCAGCTCACTCAAAACCCAGCTCATTCCGCTCCAGGTTCTGGATCGCTTCCAGGCTGCTGCGGTCTTCGTCAACTGGTGGGATAACATCAAGTACGACCTGAAAACAATCCTGCAAAATGGCTGGAGCCCCACGTTAATCCCGGACCCTTATCTGATTAACGCCTTCTTTCGGGCCGAGGCCAGCGAAATTGATGGTCTAGAATCCGCGATTGTCGAAAAAGAGGTGGAACTTGAGGAATTAGCCGAAGTTTGCAGGACCACTATGGAATATGAAGCCGACGAGGATGAGGAGCTGACTGTAGCCAAGACCCGTGACCTGCTCACCGCTCGCGTCAAGGAGATGTATAACAGCTTCGAGCCTGTTGACGAGGTCGATCTGGCTAATCATCAGAATGCGCTCGATGCCCTAAAGGTCGCAGAAGCAGCAGTAAAGGACCTGCGCAAAACACTCGAGATTCGATCATTTGAGCTGGACATCAAGCTCGCACTAAAGCGCTACGGCGCGGAGGATGAGATCCAGGATGCCACGCGACTTAAGGGACGTTTAGAGGTAGAGCTGGCCGAGCTAGAAACGGCCGGCATACCAACTAAGCGTGGCAAGAAAATAGATGGTGCAACGAAGGACCAAACCAAGAGAGTCAACCACCTCAAGAAGGCGATCGTGGTTCTGGCGCGTCAACTCAAAGCCTTCGCACAATTAGCCGATTCAATGGGTGGGTTGATTAGCGACGACCAGGCCCGAGAATTAATACTCCAAAAACACAGCGATTTGGTTTTGGCGCACCTAGATCGGTATTTGGCAGCCGAAAAGCGCATCACAACGAACCTATTCGAAAATCTATACAGCAAGTATTCAATGCCCCTTTCAGCGCTCGAAGACCAACGATCGCGAGTATCTGATGAACTTGGAGAAACGTTGCGCAAACTCAATTATCTGGATTCCAAATGAGCCAGTGGGCAGATTGCGCTATCGATGATTTCTTCGAATATACGATTCCGGGAGATTGGGGTAGCGCACCTACCACCAACAACTCCGTACCCGTCCTTCGTTCCACAAACATTACCAACGAGGGCAAGCTTGACCTTAAGGACGTCGCATTGCGCTCAGTGAGCCCAAAAAGGCTGGCGAATCGACGGATAGGCGCCGGCGACATTTTGATCGAAAAGTCGGGTGGTGGCCCCCAGCAGCCTGCGGGCCGGGTGGCATATTGCCCTGATAATTTGCCAGGAACCTGTTCCAACTTCATCGAGCTTGCAAAAGTGCGCAATAGCTTTGACAGTAATTTTGTATTCTACCTACTTCACCTGTTGTATGAAAATGGATTGGTACTTAAATATCAGCAGCAAACTACTGGAATAATCAACTTCAAACTAACGGAATACAAGACTGAAATTGTTAGCGTCCCAAAAGACAGGAGTGAACAGTCTACAATCGCTTCTGTTCTAAAAACGGCAGACCGCGCCATTGAGCAAACCGAAGCACTTATTGCCAAATACCAGCGAATCAAAACTGGGATGCTATACGATCTACTTACACGCGGAATCGACGAGAATGGACAATTGCGCGATCCCATTACGAACGACCTTAGTCAGCCTCATTTGGGAGCATTGCCAAACGGATGGAAGCGCGTTCAGGCTGAGTCAGTCTGCAAAGACATTTGTGTTGGCATCGTTATCAGGCCGGCCCAGTATTATCGTCCTTCGGGAGTCCCAACTCTTAGGTCCGCGAATGTACAGGAGGGGCACATCAAGCATGAGGACATGGTGTTCATCAGCTCCGCGGCAAACAAGCAACTCGCAAAAAGTATGCTACGTACTGGATATGTCGTAAGCGTACGAACAGGCTACCCAGGTACATCTGCGGTCATTCCCCCCGAATTCGACGGTGCCAATTGTATCGACCTAGTTATTTCAAAGCCAAGTTCGAGAATTCTTCCCGACTACTTAGCATTGTGGATAAATAGCCCATTCGGCAAAGCCCAAGTCCTTCACGGCCAAGGCGGCTTAGCCCAACAGCATTTCAATGTAGCTGAAATGAAGAAACTGGTTATTCACTTGCCGGATCCGCCTGAACAGCAGCGCATCGTGAAGACGTTCGCTATACAAACCAGATTGATCGATGCGGAACTGCATCGCCTTAACATGCTTACGAGGTTGAAGATTGGTCTCATGCAAGACCTCCTCTCCGGCAGAGTTGGCATCGCCCCGCTCATCGAGCACCACCAGGGGGAACTAAAATGATTCTCGCCAACGATAACAAGCAACCGACCGCCGTCCGTCTGGATGAGAAAGACCATGTCGAAAACCCCTTGCTCGATCAACTCGCGGGCCTCGGCTGGACTGTGTTCCGACTGGAACTAGTCCAGACACCCGAGCAGAGCTTCCGCCAGTCCTTCGACGACGTCGTCCTAGGGCCCAAGCTTGAAGAAGCTCTTCGCAAGATTAACCCCTTCCTTACCGCTGATCAGCTAGCCGAAGTCGTCGACCGCATTACGAACTTCACGGTTGCCAACCTGATCGAGAACAATCGCCGCGTGCTTTCCCTTCTCCTGGAAAACACCACTGTCTCGCTCAACACTCTCACTGGCGAACCTAGCCCTACAGTCCGCTACGTGGACTTCCAAAGCCCGGCCAACAACTCCTTTGTCGCCATTTCACAGTTCAAGCTGCGCGTCCCTGGCACTGATCACCACATCATCCCCGACGTGATACTTTTTCTCAACGGTCTACCCGTTGTCGTAATCGAAGCCAAATCGCCACGCGTACACGAGGCGGTCGCTGAGGCTATCGACCAGCTTCTGCGCTACAGCCAGCAACGCGGCGACGCCCCCGAAGGCAATCGTTCCCTGTTTTATTACAATCAGTTTGTTGTTGCGACGTGCCGCGATGTTGCTAAATTTGGCACTATTACAACGAACATCGAAAAATACTTCTTCCGCTGGCTCGATCCTTATCCGCTGACCCTCGACGAACTTGCTCACGGTGGCAATACGACGCCTAACGATCAGCAGCGATTGGTCGCCGGCATGTGCGCCCCACAGAACATGCTTGATTTGCTTCGAGCCTTCACCATATTCGGCCTCGATGACAGGGGTCAAGATGTCAAGATTGTGGCCCGTTACCAACAGTTCCGCGCGGTCAAGCTGATTATTAAACGGTTGCTAGATGGTAAGAACCGCGCCGAACGCAGCGGCATCGTTTGGCACACCCAAGGCTCTGGCAAGTCGCTCACTATGATGTTCACTGTACGCGAGATGCGTCGTTATACGGAACTTAGTAGTTGGAAAGTCGTCTTTGTTACCGACCGCGTGCAGCTCCAGGATCAGCTCATGGGCACAGGCCAGGCTGTTGGGTACACCGTCAAAGAAGCCGACAGCATCCCTAAGCTCAAACACTTGCTCAAGAACGACAGCCCCGACCTAGTCCTCGCCATGATGCAGAAGTTCCAGGATCGAGATTTGCAGGGTATTTTTCCCGAGCTCAATACGCACCCAAATATCTTGCTTATGATCGATGAGGCTCATCGGACCTAGTACACCTTACTGGGCACTAACCTAGACCAGGCTGTGCCTAACGCCACCCGTGTTGCATTCACTGGCACGCCCATCGACAAAACCGAAACCACCTTCGGTAGCTATATCGATAAATACACTATGCGTCAGTCCATCACCGACGGGACCACCCTGTCCATCGTCTACGAAGGACGCACCCACAATGCCGAGGTGCCCGATAAGCCAGGCATGAACGCCCGTTTCGAGGATGTTTTCAGCGACTACAATCTGTCAGAGCGCCTACAGATTTTGAGTTACGGCACCCGCGACGCCTATCTCGAAGCAGAAGATGTCATCAAGGCCAAAGCTCAGGATATGGTCGAGCACTATGTCGAGCACATTTTTCCCGGCGGCTACAAAGCTCAAGTAGTCGCCAGCTCGCAGGAAGCAGCCGTCCGTTACAAGAACGCACTTGATCAAGCTATCCACGACAAACTGGCTGCCCTTGAACTAAGCAATCCACTTAGTCTCAATCTCGACCGTTTACGTGCGCTCGAGACGGCGGTCATTATCTCAGGCGTAGATCGCAATGATCGCCCCCATATCAAAGCCTTTGCCGACGAAAATCAGCGGCGGCGCAACATCAGGCGGTTCAAGTTGCCTTTTGACCGGACTGAAGGCAGCGGCGAAAACGCCGTTGACGGGCGCGTTGGGATCATCATTGTCAAGGATATGCTCCTCACAGGCTTTGACGCGCCAATCGAGCAAGTCATGTATCTGGATAAGTTGGTGCGCGACCACGGCCTACTCCAAGCTATTGCTCGCGTTAACCGCATTGGTGACGAACACAAAGACAAAGGCTTCGTCGTGGACTATGTCGGCGTTGGCCACCACCTCAAGCGCGCTCTCGACTCTTACGAAGAACGGGAGCAGTCAGAGATTCTGGCTGCCATCGAGAGTCCTGACCAGGCTCTGGGCGAACTGGCTCAAGCCCACAAAGCCATTTTGGAGTTGGTTGAGAAATATGGCCTATCGGATTTCTCAGATATGGATGCCTTCTATGATCTGTTCTATGACGAAGATATCCGTTTTGAGTACATCCAAGCGTTCCGCGAGTTTTCGCGCGCATTTAATCTCGTTATGCCCAGCAAGGAGGCACTTAATTACTTTGCTGATTATCAACGCCTTGTTGCTGCCAATGAGCTAGCCAACCGTCACCTGGGCGACTCGCGCCTGAGCATGCGCGGCATCCCCGAAAAACTCCGTGGGATTGCGGATCAGTACGTCAAGTCCATCAATATTGAGCAAAAGATCGAGCCCATTTCGATCTTAGATGCAGACTTCCAGGCGGAGGTTCAAGGGCACCTGCGCGCCAAAACCAAGGCGGCCGCCGTGGAGCACGCCCTTCGCCATCATATCGAAATCAACTTGCCCACGGATCCGGAGCTGTTTTCAAATTTCGCTCAGGAGCTGGAGAGAATCCTTAAGGAGTTTGCCGATAATTGGGATAAGATTTACGACGAACTGGAAAAGCTTCGCCAGCGCATCCTGGCTAAGGATCGAGAGATTACCTACGGCCTCGACCGGCTCAAGCAGATGCCAATTTTCAGATTCATCAGGAGCGAAGTCTTCAACGATAGCGATTTAACGCCCGATCAGATTGGCGTGGCCGTCAACCTGACTCAGCACATTTATCAAACCCTTGTTCGCGAAGTGCGGGCCACTGGCTTCTGGAGCTCCCTTCCGGCCCAGAATAAGCTGAAGGGGCAACTCCAAGACATGTTCCTGACCGAGTTCAACGACGTGCCCGGCTTGTTCGAAAAGCGCAAGTCTCTCATCGCCCGCCTTATGGAATGGGCGCGCGAACGGCACTCCCTGCTCACCCAGAACTGACCATGCAAGTTGATTACGAGGTTATTTACTCAAATCGCAAAACCCTCGGCCTTACGGTCGAGCGTGACGGCTCAGTTGTCGTCCGCGCTCCTCATGGCACACCTGCGGCCACTATCCAGGAGGCCATCGATCAAAAGAAACTTTGGCTTTACGAAAAGATTGGCGACGAACGAAAATACCCCCTACGGCCGCTACAGAAAGAGTTCGTTTCTGGGGAGGCTATCCCTTACTTGGGGCGCCACTACCGCCTGGACATCGTCAAGGACGACCTGCCGGGTCTCGTCTTCCAATCCCGCTTCATGCTTTCACGCGGTCAGCAGCCGCAGGCAGCCGCACTCTTCCGCGAGTGGTACATTGCGCGCGCCAACCAACACCTGCCTGACCGGTCCCGCCACTTCGCTTCTGCCCTCGGCGTAAACTTCAATCGAGTGCTGGTCTCTGATCTAAGGGTTCGCTGGGGCTCTTGCACCCCCAAGAATAACCTCAACTTCAACTGGCGCATTATGAAAGCGCCGCCGTTTGTCGTGGACTACGTCGTCATCCACGAGCTCGCCCACTTGCTTGAGCCCAATCACACGCCGCGCTTCTGGAATATCGTTGCCGTCCAGACCCCACGCTGCGAGTTGGCAAAGAAGTGGCTCAGAGACAATGGCAACCTGCTTGAAATCGAATTCTAAGAGCTACCCTGGCCACAACTGTTCAACCTCGCACAATCCACATCCTTCACGACGAGCTACCTCGCGCAAACCTTCAATAACATATAAGTACTCCTCATAGGACCTGACACTACTTATTGGCGAACCCAAGTCAACCCTGCGGCGCAATTCAAAGTTTTGGGCACGTTGCGATCCATCTATAGGATAGCGATTTCGGATAGCTTCAACCAACTTATTGTCAATAGGTGGGTGTAGATGTTCGCGCAGCCCCGGCCGGCCTTCAGTTCCGATATATGCTCGGACTTTTAGAAGTAGATTGACTAGTTTGGCAGCCCACCCAATGCCAATCGAGCTTGAATCGGACAAGGCCTCCACGGCTTGGCGGTGCCACTTAGAAAATTCCTCAGCAGTGATAGGCGCATCACCAAAAAGGATTGCATCCAAAGGCACATTATCAAGATGCCCGTAGAGCGCTCTGCCTCTCATCGAACAGCCTTGTCGGGTAGCTGATGCGGCCGCCCAACGTGCAAAGGATCGGATTACCACCTGTCGAGAATCGATTTGGGTCATGATATATGTTAACTGTAGGTGGCGGCAGAGTTGATATCGGAAAAACATGCCACACGCCGCCCGCATTAGGTGTTATTCACCAAGAATCAATAACTGCCACGTTAGTGCATGGTTTCTAGTGGATCCAAGCTCCTGGCGACGCCGAGTCAAAGAAGGTGACGGTTACGTTCCTTCCCTGATTGGCAGCGATCCTGTTGATTCGCTCACGCTGAATAAGGCAAATATCCGACCAGGTTGGATTGCCAGTTGTGTGCACCGAAATTGCGATCCGCGTGACTCGGCCGCGGAGTATCGCCTTGAGAATGTGTTCGTCGTTTGGTTGGAGAGATGATCCATATATAACCAAGGATCTGCCCAAATCTTCGAGCACAGAGTCGTGTATTCGACCTAGGTATCTACTTCGCCGGATAGCTGCTAGTTTCTGACTTGTAGCCCCTTCATTTACGAACAACGGCAACAGCGTTCTCGAATCCCAGCGCTCGATTATGCGACTAAGAAGGTGAGCACCAATATCCCCAGCTGTGATTTTCTGTTCATTGCTTTGGTCGTCAGTCCCGAGTGCGAGGTTGCCGTGAGGGTAGAAAACGAGTATGGCTTTTCTTTCCCCGCGAATGCAGGCACGGTACTTACGCCAATCATAGTCAAAGAGACCATTTGGGAAACAATCTTTGAATTTGATTGCGGGCGTAGTAGCGTTTGCCCACAAAAATGCCCAATACAGTATGAGGTCGTAGTTGAGGCTGACAATCGTTGAGAAATTTTGAATGAACGGCCCAATATGTGGAAAATATCGGGCTACTCGGTTTTGCGTTGGATGGACCGCTCGAACAATCCGAATAAGCGCCTGACGGGTGCGATTATAAGTTTGAGTAGTCTTCCTATCCTCTAATCTCAAGGCATGATTGACCCGGTGAGCACTCCAAAGTGCGATAATGTCTCACAACGTGGTGTAAAAGCGACTTGACGGGAAAAGTCATCGGGTGCTACTTGGGGTGACTACCACATCAACCCGAGGAGGCACACCGATGACCACGCGTACTATCGCACTGACGGAGCACTTGAGCAAGTTAGGGCTGACGCTGGATGGCGATTTCCTACGTCAGGCGCTGGAGTTGCTGGCCCAGGAATTGATCGAGCTGGAAGCCGCGCACGAGATTGGCGCGGGCAAGTATGAGCGCACCGCGGCGCGCACGACGCAGCGGAATGGGTACCGGGAGCGCGGGCTGGATACCCGGGTCGGGGAGCTCAGCTTGCGGATTCCAAAAGTGCGGCAGGGCTCGTTCTTCCCGAGTTTGCTGGAGCCGCGCCGGCGGGCGGAAAAGGCGCTGCTGGCCGTGGTGCAGGAAGCCTATGTCGAAGGAGTCAGCACCCGCAAGGTCGATGACCTGGTGCAGGCGCTGGGCCTGACGGGGATCGACAAATCGTCCGTCTCGCGGATCTGTAGCGAGCTGGACACCGCGGTGGAGGCATTTCGGAAACGCGAGTTGACGGGCGCCTATCCGTACCTGTGGTTGGATGCGCTGTATCTGAAGGTCCGGCAAAACCACCGGATTGTCAGCAAAGCCCTGGTCATCGCCGTTGGGGTGCGCGAGACCGGCGAGCGTGAAATCCTGGGTTTGCGCTGGGCGGCAGCGAGGAGCAAGCTTTCTGGACGGCCTTTCTGCGGAGTTTGGTGGCGCGCGGCTTGCAGGGGGTGCAGTTGGTCATCAGCGACGCGCACGAAGGCCTGAAGGCGGCCATTGCGCAGGTGATGGCCGGCGCGACCTGGCAGCGCTGCCGAGTGCACTTTATGCGCAATCTGCTGGCCCTGATCCCGCATGCCGACAAGTCGGTCGTGGCGGCGCTGGTCCGAACGGTCTTCGCGCAACCCAACCTGGCGGCCGCGCGCCAACAGTTGGCGGAGATCGCCCGCGGCATGCAGTCGCGCTGGCCGGCGGCCGCGGACCTGCTGCGCGCGGCGGAAGACGACGTGCTGGCCTACATGACGTTTCCGGAAGAGCATTGGACCCGGATCTACTCGACGAATGTCTTGGAACGGTTGAATCGAGAAGTCAAACGACGCACGGATGTCGTGCAGGTCTTTCCGACCGATGGTTCGGTTGTGCGACTGGCCGGGTCCGTTTTGATGGAGATTGCCGATGAGTGGGCGATTGAGCGCCACTACTTCAGCCAAGCCAGCATGCTACGCCTGGTCGATCCGGCGGTGGCTGCCGTAGGGCAGGCGCCGCGTCTGGCGCCAGTCCGCTAATGCGCCCGGCCGATGCCGAACCGCTTCACGCGGGGCGAGCTTATGCGGCCCGCCGCGCCGTCAAGGGTGCTCCGCTACGCTCCGCATCCCTACGGGACGGCGCAAGAGCGGCGCCGCCCTTGACTGCGGCGGCTGGGGCCGCATGCGCTCCCGCGTAATGAAGCGGTTCAGCTCAATTCTGTTCGTTAGGAGGTAATCCGCCACCAGCGGATCCAAACCATCGCCCTAAATAGCGACCCAGGTTTTTACACCATTGACTGAGACACTAACCAAAGTGCATTCAGCACAAGCTCAAAATCGCTTATTCCAAACTCGCCGAATACGTGATTGACGGCCGGGGTGATAATTCGTTGGCGTCTGCCCACTTCGAGAAGGGAGCTATAAGCAAATCTCGGATCAATTGCAATGCTTGCTCCGTTCCCCAACAAGAGACCATCAGAATAATCATCTTTGATGTCTTGCCAATTTCGCAGACGAATTGTTGGCATTGTATCTCTCGGAATGGTGGAAGTTCTGCTGGGTGGATATATTTGGCTTAACTCAGATGAGGCTGACCTGTTTTTGATTCGGTGGCGGTCTTGGACTACCACACCTAACCTATTAATGGGTATGAGATCAAAGCCACGACGTGGCTAGTATCTATAAGTCTGCTATTCCAATTGGCTTGCCTTTAGCGCGCTCCGAGACAATTACAGCTTGAACGACCTGGCTAAGTTGTTCGGCCTGCATTACCAGGAGCCTTTTACTGTGCCGAAAGCACTCACTTCGCAGATCTGCTATAAATCCATCATCTACCGTTTGTGGGACAGCAATACCAATTACGCTGACACGATGATCTCGTAGATATGACTGTACTTGAGTAAAAAGGTCCCGCCCAATCTTGTGTCGAAGTGTGATGGGCACATCTGTCGGTGCACCTTTCTTGAGCAGAATAGCCAAGCGCTGATCGGGCCGGTGATCTACGGTTATGCTAAGAGATACGTCTCCAAATTCACTCCCGTGATGCGGGCGTGGTGTATAGGTATGGTCATACAAACCAAACAACCTCATAAAACACTGTGGCCCTACCCGCTTCGACACGCACAAAGCACAATTGACTGTTGACATAGCACGGCACTTTTCTCGGAATTTGCCCAATTCATCCAAAATTGTGGCTTTTTCACTTGCCGAAAGAATTGTTTCGGCAGCGCTCTGGAACTCAGGGATGTCATGCAACATGAGAAGTGTCTTGCCAACGTGTGCACCTTGTCGGTGAAGTACATTCCCCTGAATATAGAATCCTTCCTCGTGCGCATTAAATTGTGGCTGCCTCGCGCTTAGCAGGGCATCATCCAAGTCACGAAGCACATTCCTAGTGGGCCACGCCATAATGAGCTCACCAAGATCTGGGCTAGAACCAGGATGGCCTTCGATGCACTGAAAGTTGGCGGCATTGAACTCCGCATTGCAGTGTGCGCACTGGAGCTTAGCCCCACGAAGACGGAAGCTGGCTTCACCGCAATTGAGACAGGCAATAAACTGAAGGTCGTCGCACTCCAGACATTTGAAGCGCAAATTCGTTGAAAACTTGTAGGAGGAAAACAGCCAAAGCGGATCGATGTTGAGCTCGATTTGCTCGAGCTGACCGATGCGGGCAGTGGCGAATTGACCCAGGATTTCATCTAGAGGTTCGCGTATAGAACGTCTTACAGCACGGTGCTTCTGTCCCAAAGCCACCTTGACTAACTCATCAGGTGTATCTCGCCTCAGCCGTGCTATTCTGGAAGTGATCTGACTAATCTTAAACACGCAGAATTCCCGCAATTGCGTCGCTGGCAAGTGTTTAGATAAAGATATCGCACCTTTTTCCCGGTTATAGCTAACGACAAAACTGTAGTCCCCAACACTTGCGTTGTACCCGGATGAAGTCCGGTTCTGCATGCGATCGCGCGTCTGAATATCGTCAACCACGTCTGCAAAAGAGTGTAGATTCTCGTGGGTAACGCGATGACGGACTCCACGTGTGTCGATATGTGATGCCCGACGGACGTTAGCATAACCCTCAATGTCAATTTCCACTGACTTCGGAATCGCGAATTGATAAAGTGGTATGTCAGTATGGTCGGCAATGACGGAAATGAACTCGACAGCAACGCGCTCATCTCTCGCCGATACTGCGACCCACGATTCTGCCTCGCTAAACCAAATGAAGCCAAATCGCAAGTCAGGTATTTCTACCAGCTCCTCCGTTTCGGGTGACAGTGCATGGATTTGAGTTACATATGAGTAAACCAGCTCCCGGATCACGTGACCACTTACATCAAAGCGATCAATTTGTCGGAACTGAAGGTCCGTGAATTTCAGTAGCGCGGTAGCTGGTGATGAGTCCAATCTTGCTTGAAGAACGATCAATAGTTCGGCACCGTGTGCTTCATCGAGAACATTAAGCAATGCCCGCCTATGCTCACTTTGATAATCGAAAAGGAATATGGTTTTCGTTCCGCGATACCGGTACTCTTCATTCAACAGAGCTGCTTCGTCATCACTCAACAAGCCTCCCCCGCGAATCCACGAAACTAACGTAGCGGAATCTGTGCGCCGCAATTCGTCGAGTGTTAGATCCTTTGACGTAATTGCTCTCAGTTTTTCGGCGACATCTGCTTCGGTAAGCTTTGCCGCAACCTGCGCAACTATTTCGTGTTTGGGGATAGCAGAGAGATTTCTAAAACTAGAGGCCGGGTCAACCATAGCGTCCCCCATGTAGACGGAAATATGGCGAATTGAGGTGTCAGGCTTGCATTCGAATTGCGACCATGATTTCCGGCAAAGCCACTGGCCGGGTCGCGGGTACCGACCTTCTGGCCCAGATGAAGCTTCTCGTGATATGTGCAGGACAGACGATTATGTCGCGCTGCCTTCAGTCGAACTATATATAAGATATGCTCCCAATTGGACTCGAAGAACGGGGTTTCGACAGCCCAGTATAATCTCACAAAACACAAGGATCGAACCATGTTGCCTCCCAAGCGATACATACTGGAACACGATGGTGACCAGCTAGAGAAACAATTCTATTCGCGACTGTCGCCTTCTTTCCCGTACTATGAGACCTTCTGGCAAAAGGTAATCGTACCGTTCACCCTGCGTGACATTGATGGCACGCTTGGGATCCGACCTGGAGTGGACAAAGATCTTGAGCTGATGGCAATGTCGCATTACTCATGCTATTGCCACCTGGGAATTGCACATGAACTACTGGGGCTCGTCGCCGATCGAGCCTATTTATATGATGACTACTTCTTCCACATAGATGCAGCCATCGAAATGGTTCAAGGTAGGTTTGTCCGGTATTGCGACAAAGTGTGGGCGAAAACTGGCCAAGTGCGGGACCGGTTGCTTTTCAAAGCGAGGTTAGGAGCGGACTGGCAAAGGAGAGCAGCTGACCTTGATATGCTTGCGGCAGAAGCAGCACGCTATCGAAACGCGTTCACGCATGATCCAAGAATTGGCCGCATCATTGAAAAAGACGATCGAAGTTGGATACCAGGTTTCGATGCCCTTGGCCCCGACACAAACCTAGCATGGTCTGATGTGGTTGCTATGTCTTTTCCAAAGGACTTTGTGCGCCTGGATGACTTGGCGCAACATCTAATGGAGGAAGTGCCCTCGAGCGTAAATGCCTTGTGGCCCGAAATCATTTCCGCGTTTGAATCTCTGTCAACCCTGGACGCTTATCAACAACTTGCGCGGACTGGCCAATATGCACCCGAGATAGACAGGCGTAGAGCAGAAAGCAATAATCTTCCCATTTTGAGTTACAACCCAACGCTGTCGGGTACAGCACAGCCTGGGATCGACTTGCCATACACAGGTGCTTCAGGCACCTTTCCGCCACCCACAGTGTCCAGCATAGATTAAAGAATGAGTGACATTGTCGCAGTCTCTCGGCGTCCGTGGGTCAACTTCATACCTGCTCGTTTGGGATCACCGGCCTACATTCCAAAATCTCCTCATCATGACCCCTGTCAACTTGGTGTAATGCCTGAGGATTTTTGACGGGCTTTCGCCGATATCAATCATCACGACAACTGGCGCCGTTCCAGTTCCACGCTTCGGCCTACGGATGTGTTCCGAATCGTAGCTTGGAACTTATCAACTTTCTTGCACTTTATTGTGGTGCCTATTAGACTTCAACAAGCTGGCCCCGAATCAAGTCAGACCACAGGGAGGAATTAATGTTTATCATCCTTATCCATTGGCGGATAAAGCCGGACGCTGAGAAAGTCAATGCTTTTAAGAAACACTGGCGTGAAAACGTTCCAATCAACGATGATAACGGACTAGTAGGGGAGTACCTTAGTGAGACCTTGCCAGAGGAAGTTGTGGATTATCCAATTGATCCAGCCTCTCCAGCCGACGATAAGCCTTATGTTTCCTTTGTAAATGTGGGTATCTGGAGGGATGAGAGGGCCTTTTACGAACAGGTTGGCAAGTACATACCGGTGAAAGGGACAATGTTGGAATTCGAACAGTATCCGCGAAGAAGAATACCTCTTGAGCCAGTATTTTGGCGCCGGGGGAAATATCAGCTGCCAACCGAAAACAACCTGCGTGATGAGAGCTCAACATCTAGGATCACACAATAACGTTGGAAGGGCATAGGACTGTAGTACACCTCCGTCAAAGATACAGCCAACCTCAATCCCATTGGCTGACATAGTATTGGTTCACTTAGTTTGAGCATAGCGCGAGTTCGCGAGATGACAGCTGCGCGCAACATGTTCAGTGTAGAGGACAGCACGGTCCTTTAGCTCCACGTTTTCAAGGCTAAAGCTCATTCCGCCAATCAGTGTTTCGAAGTACCCCTCTTCGTAATGCTCTCCACGCATAGGCAGCCAAGACTCCGATGCGAGCCAACGATAGAGGACGTGTAAATCGCGGCATTGCGCAAGACCGATTTCGAAGACAACTTGCGGCACAATCTTGGCGGCGTTGTCGACAGGATATGGTCGACCATAGTAGCCATCAACGACTACTACACCGCAAATTTCCCAGGGCGGCGAGTTGCCAACAGAGTTGGTTGATATGCCACACCTCGACAGGACATCAATTCGTCTGTCGTTGACCGCCTTGACTTTAATGCCTAATTGTTCGAGCTTCCGAGGTAACTCCTTCTTCCTACGGCGGACAATTTCCCGCACGTCAGCCGGCTCAATAGTGCGCTTCAGTTCGCACACCAAGATAGTGCGACTGGATTCATCGGCAATAACCAAATCGACTTCTGTCCCGCCAATCATGACATTCGTAACGAAAGTCATGTATCTTGGACTCACAAACTGCCGTATTGTCCCCGTCATTTCCCTTTCAAATGCCTGGCTGCTCCTATCAAATGTTGTTGGGTCTATACGCGCATGAAGAGATAAGACGTTTCGCTCAAAATTAGCGTAGGCAATTTGGATTGGCGCCAACAATAGGTAACCATTGCCAGCCGGAATAAGTGGTTGAAGAACGGGATCAGGGCTTGTCACGCCGTAACCATAAACTAACACCTGCAAAAAGGCAGTCACCTTGCTCAGGCTCACCCCTGACAATTCACTCAAATCCTTGGCCAGCTGTGTCTGTTCGACAACGATCACTTGACGTTCAACCTTGGCTCTAAAGTCATCGAAGCTGGCGTCAATATAAGCGTGATACCGACCCAGAGCGAATACATGATGTGTACAATAACTAGATAGCGCTCTGAGAATACTGCGGACTTCTACAACTGAGGCCCAGGGAAAACTCCAATCCCCCGGAAACAATGGATAGTAACCGGGAAAGGAATCATATATTTGCTTCACCGTTAGCTTCTCAAATGCTTCCAGACCGGCAAGTTGGGGAAGAGCTTCGACAACCAAATCTTGCGGAACACCTAAGATCCAAGGCGCCAAAACATCTGAGTTTGCAACCCTTTTAAGGGGATCAACCCTGGGCAGCCCGGATAGGCAGTCCTGCAGCGCTTCAAAAACAAGGGACTTCCTATCAGCTGATCGAAAGGAGATGGCTTTGGTCTTGCTGTCGCGCCAGCATTGCGCAAGGCCTTCGTAGTATAAGGTGAAACCGCGGACGACAGTTTCGTACATTGAGTAAAAATCGAGCTCTGCTGTTGAATAGAAAAACGCGTTAGCAGTAAGCCATGAGTGATACTTGGGGACATAGGCATTGAGGGGCCTTGAAGCGGCAGTTCGCAGCAACGCATGTTTGAGCCCATAACCGATCTTATTCGCGATTTCCCCAATTCGTAATAGGGCCTCGGTTAGCTCTAGGTCGCCATTTACAAGCAGGTATAGCGAAGCACGCGGGAACGCTTCCGCTGCAGTTAGAAACGCCCAAGTAGAGATGCCAAGCCTCTTGGAAGGTAAGGCATGGTTCTCGACTTGCCGGTCAACCCAAACTTCCAGATCTTTGACCTCGGCGAGATCAAGCAGTGTGGACTGTCCAAGCAGTGTCTTGACGGGCGCCCTACTGGCAGGCCTCTGGGCACTAGCCTTGGAGTCAGTGCTCATAGCATCTCTTGGGGGATAACGGGCTTGCTTTCCACGAAGCGTCGCATGACCACCTCTGGCAACTTGGTGTAATACTTGAGAATGGTTGCTGGACTATCACCAGTGTTGATCATCACTACAGCTGGGCTCTGCTCCAGCTCCACGCTGCGGCTTACGTAGGTGGTCCGCAATGAGTGCCAGCTAATAACAAAACCCAGTGCATGCCTGGAGTAACGTTGAACGATTCGCTCCACGGTCTTGGCGGTCAAGGGAAAGAGATATTGCGTGCGGCGGTCGAGCGAATTGAGGTAGCGCTTGAGAACGCCCATTGCTTCCATAGTGGGCATAACGTGGCGCCAGCGGTCTTTCTTCTCATCCCAGATTTTAATAAGCCCATGATCGAAGTCGATTTCGCTGGTGCGGATCGTAACGACCTCCGAGACTCGCAAACCTGCGGACAACCCCAGCCTGATGAGAGCGTCGTCGCGAACACTCTCGATGCTTGTTAGGAACAGCCGGATCTCGGCTTCGGTGAGCGCCCGATTGGGGTAACGTCGACGCTTGCTTGTGTCCAGGGAAACTGGTTCTCTGACAGTGAGGGTCCTTGACTTTGCCATTGGCATGTCCTATTCAATGCAAGAATAGGACATGTGCCCAGACTAGTCAAGAATAATGACCAAAATAGGGGCGCTGGAAGATCAAAAATGTCCTATTTCGTACTGAATAGGACAGGATACAAAGGCACTTGAGACTGTCTCACTCACGGGGAACATAGTGCTCTGAACTGCTGCACGGAGCGGGTCCGCGGCGCCCAAGCCAGGGGCCGCACCGTGACGGACCCCTCCTTCCCGCAGAAATTGCAAAAACGAGCCATCGAAAATTGGATTGTCGTTTTGGCCCAATGGTGGCTAGTGACAATTGGTCTATACTTCATTCAGTAGCCGCGTTGAGAGGCGTTTGGCTAAGGGGCAACATTACTCCGGGCCGTCTGCCGATAAACGCGGATGGTCCGGCTTTTTATCCTGTATCAGTTCGGCCACTTCTAGGGCACGTCGCCAGCTCACCCGAGATTCATCAATTGTGCCCGCAATTTAGGAAGATGTCATGCCAAAACAATCGTCAACACGTGACCATGATGCCGCGCTTGCTCAATTCTTCACCGATTTCGATCGTTTGCGTGCTCTGTTCAATCAGTTGATTGCCGCGCCGAAGTTGACAAAACGCATTCTCGTGATTCATGGCATTGGCGGCGTCGGCAAATCATCGCTTCTGCGGATCTTCCGCTTACACTGCAAAAGCAAGCACACTCCTGTCGCTCTCGCATCAGGCGACGCAACAAAATCAGGAGTCGATGTCCTGGGCAGTTGGACAAGCGAGTTGGGAGTGGATGGTGTCACGCTGTTGTCATTCCTCGCAGTAAAGTACCCACATGCTTTCACCCAATGGGTCCCAGAGCTCCTCGGCCAAAGGGTCCCAGCCGTTTTCACCCAGAGGGTCCCACTCGTTTTCACC
>Ga0070730_10000725_pt1 | contig 35766 bp, 31 predicted proteins | sample Coa_R1_3_FD_66447 | JGI IMG/M metagenome (GOLD analysis project Ga0070730, IMG submission 66447) | Surface soil microbial communities from Centralia Pennsylvania, which are recovering from an underground coalmine fire - Coalmine... | ecosystem: Environmental > Terrestrial > Soil > Unclassified ...
TGCCAAACCACCGTCATCCGCGATGAAACAGGCGCCTTGGGATCGCGCGTTCACAATTTGCTCATCGCGCCCAACCCTCTCATCCCAACGCTAAAACCTCCCTCTCACGAATAAGAGCGGTTAGGTCACTAGACGGCGGCTCGTCGTTATCGCCGGGTTCGCCATCGTCCGCGTCGCGAGCAAACGGACGGAGCAACACTGGATCGAACTGCATCTTTACTACTGTTCCGCCTCCTATTCGATCTGCAAAAGCGATTACGCCGAAATGTTCGTCGACCACTTTCTTAACAATCGCCAAGCCTAGCACTACTTTGGCACTTTTGCTTCTGTGGCGTCTGCCAGGAGCATTTCACAGTGAGGGCATCGCAGGGGCGGAGGCCGTGCGAAGAGGTCGAGAATGGCTTGTCTGATCGCCGGCATGCTCTGTTGTGGCGGCGGTCCCCCGACTCTTTTTTTTCCGCCCCGCCGCTTTAAGGCGGCGGGCTTGGAGGAAGGCGTAGGCGATCATCGTCATCAAGGCGTGTCGGTGTAGTCCCGTCCAGGATCTGCCTTCAAAGTGGTCGAGACCGAGTTCTTCCTTGAGCTGCTGGTGCGCCTGCTCACAAACCCATCTGGCTTTGATCGTGGCGGCAAGCGTCTTGAGCGTGGCATCGGCCGGCAGGTTCGACACATAGTATTTCTGCTCCCCGGTTGAACGGCGTTCGCCGACGAGCCAGACCTCGTCCCCCGGCATGGCCTGAACGCGGTTGTCGAGCATGCGATGCTTATGCCCGTCGGCAACCCGGACTCGGCGAAGCGCGAAAAGGCACGTCAGCCGACCTTTGGTGCCCCGCCGCCAGCTGACCTTTTGCCATTTCTCATCGGCCAACATCGCCTCGGCGGAAATCGGCGGCCTGTCAGGGATGTGGTACTTGCGACGCGTTCCGACCTTCGCGACGGGGAAGATCAGGCCCACGTCCGCCGGATAGACGTTCTGACGTCGCGACAAGCCCATCGCCCACAGCAGGCCGCGCTCACTCAAAGCCTGGCGGAAAGGCCCACTGGATCCGTAGCCGGAATCGGCCAGCACGCAGCCGAAGCGCGCGCCCGAGGCGATGACACGATCGATCTCTTCGATGGCAATCTCCGGCTTTGTCAGGGCGACCTGGCGATCCTTCGGGACACGCGCCCGCGCCATGCGCTCGGGATCGTCTGTCCAGATCTCGGGCAGGAAGAGGCGCAGGCCCACCATCACCGGCACCTCGCGCGACGCCAGCGTCACCGACACCAGCGACTGACAATTGGCCGTCTTACCAAGCGAGGAGGCGTATTGAGGCGCGACGCCCACCGAATGACGCCCCTTCTTCGGCAGCGCGGTATCATCGATGACGAGGAAGCCCGCCTCGTCACCGACCAGGCGATTGGCCTCCTTCAGCAGGGCAGTCTCGAGGGGTGCGCTGTCCCAAACACCCGCGGCGACAAAATGGTGAAGCTGGTCATAGCCGAGCTCGCCAGCACGCGCCGCCATGGGCTGCACGCTCTTCCGGTCCCCGGGGCCGATCAGACCCGCGATGTAAGCCGGGCACATCCGACGACGCAGCGGGCTCACCGCTGCCGTGGCATCAGTCATGGGATGGTCTCCTGGTTGAGAGTTGGTCCAGCAACCAAATCTTCTCATCAGGAGGCCATTCCGGCCAATACGCACGCCGCTCCCGCGTCAGCGGGTTGGTTCAATCCGTTTTGTCAATATCGCCTAAGTAAATCCTCTCAAAAACATTTTGTTGCCGCAGAGAGTGCAGCGGTTCGCGCGCTTACTGGCGATCTCTACAGCGTAGTGTTTGAAACGAAGCTCAGCCCGACGTCATATCCGGACGTTTCGCTAGCCGCGCATTCCCAATCCGCGGCTAGCGTGAGGCTGTGTGTGACCCAGCTTCGTTGCGAGCAAATTCCTGGAAATCCGCTTTGAACACGAACACCAACTCGTTGTTCGCCGCCTCAGCGTCCTCTCCGGGCTTGGGCGGGAAGAGCTTGAGACCGTTGCCGCCCCAGCCCTTATAGATGCGGGTCGCGGTCGGTGACGCGCCAAACTCGCGATAGATGAACAGCGTCTTCAGAGATCGTCCATAGATCGCGGCATTCTGGTAGAAAATATCGGCCACGATGAGCTCGGAATAGCATGGCGATTTGGATTCGGATCGACGTGTCTTGATATCGTTCACGGTGTGTCGCGTCAGTGGCTCGTTATGCTGAATCACCGTCGCCGACTGCTGGTGAAGTAGACCGGCGAGATCGAGGGATGCGAGTGCTGCGACCTGGTTCGGACTGTCGAGCGCGTCGGCCATCGACGACTTGCGCTCCCGATCCCCCTTGGCATGCGCTGCCGCATCGATCAGACCACCACCAAGCCAGCCGGTCGTGATCGCACTGAACCGCTCTGCCGGCCACACGTGGAGTTCGCAGACCTGGCCCTCTGACGGCTGTGGAGTAGAAGCTGGATTCTGTGCACTGGCAACAGGTGCAATGGAGAAGCAGGAAAACGCAAAAATGGCCAGTCGAGTAGCCGCGATACGCCGCGATGCCATTAATGTACTCCTCCACATGTTGTGGCGATATTATTGTGAGTATTTTGTCTGTCAATGGTGGCGGTCATTCGCTTAGCGTTGTTTCGGAGGTGCCTTTCGCCAGTAGGCTGCGAAAGCGAGAACGTCTGTCCGAAGTGCGTTGCGTAACTCGTTGCGACCGCTTTCGGCATCGCCCGGCGCCTTCCATGGAAAAAGCATGAGAGGCGTATCTGCCGTGCTAGCGAATCTATGCGTGACAATGTCACCTGCGCCGAACACTCGGAGGGTGAAAAAGCCCTGAAGCGCCCCTCCTGCAAGCGCGTTCTTGGCATAGACCAGCCGCCGGATGACGAACTCGGCATAACATGGCGCGGTCGATCCCGTCCGCCGGAGCACTGCCGGTCCAGGCGTGCTTGTGGGTAGAGGATCGGAATGCAGTATCAGTTGGGCGCCCCCCAGTTCGAAGGCACCCGCCAGGTCAAGCGTGGCGATCGCGTCAAGCTGCATCTTCGGGCCGAGTGCGTCGGTAAGTTGCAAGGGGTCGCCCGTGCCGTCATGCAGGGCTTGATTGCGGGTTTGATTCCGAAACCAGCCTTCGGTCATGCTCTCCAAGCCTGGAGATGGCCATATATGCAACTCACATGCAGTTGTTGTTGCTCCAGCCGAGAGCGGCGGCGGTGGTGATGGGTCTTGCGCGAAAACAGGTATTGCCACGCTCCATGCCCCAAGCAATATCAATGCCTGCTTCATTGCTCGCCCATGCCTTTCTTGTCAGCGATGAGAATTGATTATTCCTCGGCGGCGACGATTGTCGAGATGCCTTGGCGAAAGTCGCTACTCTCAACGGCACGAGGTTCTCGCGTCCGCGGAACAGGTACGTCGTTTAGAGATTTCTTTCTCTCGAAGCCGCCGACTTTGTGCATCCGTGCGTTGCACCGCCCGAGCGCTCCGCATAGGTTGAAGGCATAGGCCTTATCTTTGCAGGACATGATGCTCGAAACGCGATCCCCTCAGGACGAGAAGAATCGTCTCGCCAGACTTCAGGCGTTTCTTGCTGAGGATCCCGATAATGCGAAATTGATCGCTGATGCGGCCGAGGCCGCTTACGAAGCCCAGCAACTGGAGCAGGCCGACGAACTGCTTCGCCGATTGAACGCGCTCGGGGCCCTGTCGGATCGAGACATCAACCTGAGCGGCTTGGTAGCGTTGCGGCTCGGTCGCTACTTCGACGCGGTCGCGACCTTTAGCCGGCTGATCGAGACGGGATCGGACAATGGCGCGCTCCGCTTCAATCTGGCCTGGGCGAACGCCATGGTGGCACGCTATGAAGAGGCGCTAGCCTGGCTCGACGAGGAGGCATTGGCGGCCTCGCCTCATGCACTCCGTCTCAAGGTTCAGATGCTGCATCACCTCTCGCGGTTCGAAGAGGGATTGGCGCTGGGTGACGAATTGCGTCTCGACGCGGCCGGTCATCCGCATGCAATGGGTGCTCTCGCGCTGCTCGCCATGGATGCCGAGGATATCGAGCGGGCGCGCTCCTTTGCCACGCTGGCTGGCGACGATCCGACAGGCATCGCTGTCCTCGGGCTCCTGGCGCTCGCTACCGACGAGCAGGAGAAAGCGGGGCCGCTGCTCGATCGCGCTCTCGCGCTTCAGCCCGACAATGCACGCGCATGGGTTGGAAAGGGACTGTCGCTCCTGGGACAGGGCGCGTTCGATGAAGCCGCCACTGCCACGGAACGTGGCGCGAAGCTTCTTGGCACACATCTTGGTTCGTGGATCGCGGCTGGCTGGGCGCATTTCGCAGCCGGCAACATGGAAGCGGCGCGCGCGGATTTCGAGCAGGCCCTCACGCTCGATGCCAATTTCGCGGAGTCTTATGGCGGGCTCGCGGTCGTAGACATCGTCGCGGGCGATCTCGATCACGCACGTCAACGTACCCAGGTTGCACTTCGTCTCGACCGCAATGCACTGGGCGCGCAACTCGCCCAGATTCTCTTGCTCGAGCAGATCGGCGAAACGAAGACCGCCGATCTGATCCGACGAAAAGCGCTCGCCGCTCCGATCGGCGTTGGGGGACGCACGCTTGGCAATGCGTTGGCGGCGCTCGCCCTTCGACGCCACTGAACGGATCAATCGGCCCGGAGGCTCGATACCGCCTGATCGAGCAATCGGGCGGCGACGGGATCCTCGCCAATTGCATCGACGACGCGTGTCACGATCTGCTGGAACTGGGCGTCATTGAGCAACGAGCCGCCCAACTGATCGGCCAGCAGCGCCTGGATACAGGCCCGCCGCAACTGCCTGCTGTCCGCGCCCTCGAGTGCAGCAAGGCCGGATAGTCCGGACACGGCGGGCTCGGCCTGAGGCGAGCCGCGTCGCGCAGGCTTCGTGGTCTGCGTTCGGGTGCGCTCGCGCAAACGCTGTCGCAGGATCGCGACCAGGCGATCGGTGTGGGAGATCGGATCCATAGACTGCGTCTTGCTTCCACTTGCCCTCAGTGCCGGGTGGATTTGAGCGCGGCTTGCTGGAGGAGTTGCTGTGCCGCGGACGCAACCGACACGTCGCCGCCATCATCACCACCCACACCTGCCTGGCGCGCCCGCATCTCGCCGATGAGCAGCCCCATATCATGATTGAGCGGCGCATTCTGCGTGTTGACTGCCATGCCTCGTTCGAGGAGGCGGATCGCCTCGTCGAATTCATCGCGGATCAGATGATCGAGCCCTTCGACGAAGAAACGCAACGGATCTTCTCCTTGTGCATGGCGCAGGCTCGCCCACGTCGCCCGGGCGGCATCGGGCCGGCCCGACGTCAGTTGCAAGAAACCGAGTTGAAAACGCGCGATGGCGAAGGATGGAGCCAGTTCGATCGCGCGCGCCATGGCTTTTGCGGCGGCCTCATAATCTCTGCCGGCGGCGAGAAGCGAGCCTTCGAGAAAATGGAGGCGCTCGTCACTGGGATAGGCCCGGATGAGGTCGACGACACGCGCCGCGAGCTCTGCATCGTTCGTGCCTGCCAGTCCCAGCAGTTGGGCGATATCGGCATCGGGGCATCGATGGGACGGATTCTGGTTCATCAATCAATTCTCATCGTTCGAGGGAGAAATGGCCTTGCCGGGCCAGGCGTTTTCGAAGCGTGTCGAGGGCTCCGCGATGCAATTGGCTGATGCGGCCTTTGGAGAGCCCCATCAGATCGGTGAGGACGTCGAAGCCGACACCCTGGAGATAATGCTGCTGCAAGATCATGCGCTCCCGAGACGGCAAGCTCTCGATCTCTACAAGGAGCCGCTCGGTGAGTTCGTACCACGCCGCACTGTCATAGCCGTTCGCCTGATCCCGCGATACGATCGTCTCCTCCTCGTCCTCCACATAGAGGCGGGTTCCCTCCAGCATGAAGCCTACGGCAAGACCCATCGCGATCGCTGCCAGCGATTGAAGCGCATCGGCGTCGGACAGGCCGACAACGTCGCCGGGCGCAAGTGAGCGCAACCGATCACGCCGCACTCGTGCGCGCGCTGACTGCTGTTCGCGGACTTCGGACATGGTCGAGATGCCGTTCGAAATGCTGCCGGAGATACGATGTGCAGCATAAGTGCGGAAGGCGACGCCGCGGGTAGGATCGAAGCGGTCGATGGCTTCCAGGAGGCCGGTGCACGCCCATTGATGCACGTCCTGAAATTCGAGGTCGCCCTGGGAGCGGCCATTGAACTGCCGGCGGGCGATCGAGCGGGCAAAACCGGCGTGGCGTTCGAAGAGATGTTGTCGCGCCGCGTCATCCCGATCGATGCGCAGCGCCGACCATAAGGCGGCCTCATCGGCGGACATCACCCCAGGAGCGAGTGCAGCCATGCCGTCAACTAATGGAAACTGCCCAGGACGCCTTGCAGAATGAGGCTCCATCCGTCGATCAACACGAACATCAAGACCTTGATCGGAAGTGACAGGGTCGAGGGAGGAACCATCAGCATGCCGAGCGCGAGCAGGATGCTGGAGACGACGATATCGATCAGGAGAAAGGGCAGGAGGATCACAAAGCCGATCCGAAACGCTACACGCAACTCGTTGAGCATGAAGGCCGGGACCAACTGCATGAAGCCGACATCGGCTGCCCGCGCCGGCAAGGGTGCGCGCGCGATGTCGTAGACGGCCTTGATGTCCTGGTCGTGCACCTGCCTGAGCATGAACTCACGAAGCGGTGCGCCGCCCGCCTGGGCAGCCTGATCGACAGTCATTCGTCCGGCGAGAAAGGGCTGCAGCGCATGATCGTTGAGCGCTTCGAAAGTGGGCGCCATCGAGAACATCGTCAGGAAGATCGCCAGGCTAACGAGCACCTGGTTCGGTGGAGTCTCGGGCATCCCCAATCCATGGCGGATCATCGAGAGGACGACGATGATCCGTGTGAAGGACGTCGTGCAAATGACGAGTGCAGGCAGGATGGCCATCAGGGAGAGGATGAGCGCGATCCTCACCGTCTGAGCCGTCTGGGGCTCGACGCGCGTCAGCGCGGAATTCTGCGTCGGCGTACCGAGCATCGACGATTCTGCGGCACGCGCCGGAGCCGCCGCGATTGTCTGACACGGTGTCAGCCAGCCGACGAGAAGGAGTGCCGTCAAAATCGCCGTCCTGACTGCTCGCGATAATATTTGCCGCGTCACTGTCGGATCTCGGGAGGAAGATGGGTGATCAGTTGCGCGCCGGACGCCGAGGTCGAAATCAGCATCTCACGGCCGTCGCACGCGACGATCGCAAGCTGAACCTGAGGGCTCACGCGCAGACTCTCGTGAAGCCGCAGGCGCCGCGGACTCTTGCCAGGCAGGGTGAGCGCCAGCCCACCACCGAGCCGAGCACGGATCGCCAGCGCGCCGGCGACCGCCAGCCCCAGGCAGAGGAGGAGGGCACCCACGACGCGACCGAATGAGACGCCGTCATCCTGCGGGTTGGCCAGTTGAGCGAACGCGGGCCCAGAAGCGCTGAGCACTGCCAGAGCACCGAACCACCGCGCATATCGGACGGGGGCTCTCATTGTTTGGCTGCGACCTCAACGATCCGCACGCCAAACTTGTCGCCGACTGCGACGATCTCGCCGCGCGCCACGCACGCGTCGTTCACATAAAGATCGACATGGTCCGCAAGCCCCGTGGACAAGGTGACGACGGAACCCGATTTCAGCGCCATCAACGCATCGACGCTGAGTTCAGCGCGGCCGAGCCGCGCTTCGATATCGACACGGACATCGCGGAAAAGCTCCTGATCGATGGCGACGATCGGCTTAGCGGCGCTCGCATCGGCAGTTGCAGGGAGAGGGTTGTTCTTGTCTGTCATGATCGATGGGCGAACCATTAAAATTGGAGAGTGGGCTTGTCGTCTTCGCGCCCGAGCTGGCCGTGCACGATTGGGCGGCCGGAGCTTGACAGGGTCATCGCCACGCCCGCGTCCAGCGCCTGGTCGAGGATCAATATGTCCCCGATCGCGAGATGCGTCAGGTCGGCGAGCGCAATCGAGGCTGATCCAACGACCGCATCCAACGATAAAGTCGTTTCGCCAATCGCGCGCGATCGTTTGGTCAGCGTGCCCTCACGACCCCGAGGCTGCGGCATGCCCGACTTCAGCCACGAGGCTAGCAGCGATCGCGAGACGTTGATCGTTAACAGATCGCGCCCCTTCAGCGTCAACACCAGGCTGTGCGATGGCGTATCATGCACGCGAGGCACTTCCAGCATGGCGTCGAGCCTTGCAAGCAAGTCACTGGCAATCTCTTCGACCAGTATATCGACCAGACGACGATCCGTGTCTGATAGCTCGATCTCGGCCAAATCCACCGAACAGGCCGTTTCGAAGAGGAGCCGTTTGCCGCGGGCTGTCAGCGAGATCGTCGTCGGTTGGCCGGGCCGGTCGACAACGAGGCCGTGGAGCCCTGTCGCTCGATCAGCCTCGCGGACGTCCGCGAGGCTGATCATCGCATCGACGAACCAGTCATTGGACCATGCTTCAAGCACCGGCGAGAGCACTCGCCGCGCCGCCGAACGTTCGAACGCACCATCCGGAAGCCAGGCTCGGGCAGCCGACGACATTATTGCCCTCGGATCCCAAAGAGCTGCTGGATCATGTCATTGGCGACGCTGACCACCTGCGACGACGCCTGATAGCCGCGCTGGACGAGGATCAAATCGCCGAATTCCTTCGAGAGATCGACATTCGAGGTCTCCAACTGCTTGGATACAACTGTTCCCACGCCAGCGGTGTTGCTGGCGCGCAGCGTCACCTGTTCGGTGCCGTTATGGGTGTAGATTCCGTTGCCGATGCGCTGGAGCTGCTGGGGATCGCGGAAGTCTGCTACCGCGACGGCGCCCTCCAGATCGGTCTTGCCGTTGGAGTAAGTGAGCTTGATCTGCCCATTCTCGTCGACCGCGACATCGCTGAGATCGCCGGGGCCATTGCCATCCACCGCGGTTGCCTGGATCGTCGACGTGGTTCCGGACGAGAAGGAGGTCACGCCAGACGAGAAGTCGAGCGTGACCGCAAGCGGATCCGCCCCGGCCGGCGTGTCGTTGATGACGAGTTTGGTCGTCGTCGGATCAATTGTCCCGCCGATGAAATTGAGCGTGGATGTGCCGACCGTGCGTCCGGTCGAGTCGGTAACCTGAACCGCCCAGTTTCCCGTGACGCCGGAGCTCTGGTTGCGAGTGAACTTGACCGTCCAGGTCTGCTTGACGCCATTGCTGTCATAGACCGACAGGTTCGATACGGTTGCGTCGGTCGCCGACGAGGACAGATTGTCGGAGAATGTGATCGTTGTCGTCGCCTTGGGGGGACTGGTCCGCTTTGCTGACACGTTGACGGCTTCCGGTTTCCCGTCGGGACCGATCACCGCGAGGTGGCGATCGCTTCCCTGGAGCGAGATAAAGCCTTGGTCGTCGACCTTGAACGAACCCGTCCTCGCATAGACCGGCTGCGCGCCGCCGAGCAGCATGAGGAAACCTCCGCCCTGTATCGCGAGGTCAAGACCCTGGCTCGTCTGATTGAGTGTTCCTTGCGAGAAATCGATGAACGGCGTTCCATAGCTTACGCCATTACCCGATTGCCAACTGCCCGCGTTGGAACCAAGCATTTCGCCTTGCCCGCCATAATCGAACAGGTCAGTGAAGCTGACCTCGGTGGCCTTGAAGCCCAACGTGTTGAGATTGGCGACGTTGTTGCTGATCGTCTGGAGGCCTTTCTCATAGGCGTCCATGCCGCTCATGCCGATATAGATTGCTCCAAGCATGCCCGTTCCTCCTATCGAACCGTGGTAACATCGGCGAGCGAAAGACTGGAAACGATCTGGCCGTCCGCTGTTTTGATTGTCAGCTGGGGCTGACCCGACGAGAAACTGACCGCCGTCACCTGACCTGATGTCGTCGAGCCGGTCGTGCTGGTTGCGACCATATCGACCGTCCGGCCCAGCAGGCTCGTCGCTTGTGTTGCAGCCTGCGCTGAAAGAAGCGTCGTGATCTGATTATTGAGCGTCTGGCTCTGCTGCAGCTGGGAAAATTGCGCAAGCTGCGACACGAATTCGGTATTGTCGACAGGCTTGAGCGGATCCTGATAGGTCAGCTGCGTCAGGATGATCTTGAGCAAGGACTGGAAGTCCAGGCCGTAGGCGCTCTGTGCGCCGGATGAGCCACTAACTGGCGCGACGGCCATGGGATACTCCTTGCTCGAAGGCGTGGTCGGGCACCGGCTGACCATTCAACCGGACATCATGGATCGAAAATCCGAACTCGGCCGCGACATCGGCGAGCAATGACCGAAGCTTGGCGCGGCCCTCGATACCATCCTCGCCGCCGCGGGCCACGACCTGCAAGGAACCGGCTTGTTCGGACACGGTCAGGCTGACCGCTGTGGGCTGGGGATCGGGCGTGGCTGCCCATCGTCCCTGACGCGGGGTGGCGGCCGATTGCGTCGCTGGGGCGTCGACTTCGGTTTCCTCGGACAGAGGAGATGCCAAAGGATTTGGGAGGCTTGTCACGGGGGCATCTTGCACCGCTCGTACGGGACGAAGCGAGGCAAGAGCAGGCAAGACCGGCCCCATCATTCCCGCGGGATCCGGGACAGTGACAACAGGAGCGGCTCGCCCGTCCCGTTCGTCGAGAGCGGTGCTTCCTCCGATGAGCGTGACCGGGGGCATGCCGTCGGGGGCGAGTGCGCGCCAAGAAGCAGGCGCGTGTCCGTCACCGAGCTGGGCTGCGCCAAATCTGCCGAACACGCCGAGCGCGCCGAAAGATTGGGTAGGTTGCGCAGTTGCTTCCTGCTCGTCCGACCGATCGGCCAGCGCGTCGAAGGGAGCCGTGGGACTGGCGATCATAAGGGGCGGAGGAACCTGGTGGCTTCCGGCTTGTGAAACAGGCGGCAAGGAAAGCCCTGGGTGAGGCAGTCCTTTGGGCAAAGAATCGATGATGCCCGTGATCTTGTAGTCCGAAGACGTCGGAAGCGCTCGCTCACCTCCTGAATTCGCCTGTCCTCGATGCGGGCCTGCTCCTTGGATTAGACCCGGCGCCGCCGCTGCACGCGGCTCATCCGATCGATCGAGCAGCGCGTCGAAGGGGGGTGTGGGCTTCGCGTACGTAGGAGCCGTCGGGACACGATGGCTTCTGGCTCGAGGAGCAGACGGCAAGGAGAGCCCGGGATGAGCCCGTCCTTCGGGCAAGGAACCGATCATGCTCATGACCTTGTGGCCCAAAGACGCGAGAAGCGCTCGCTCACCTCCTGAAGTCGCGTCTCCTCGATGCGGGCCTGTTCCTTGGTTTGCGCCCGGCGATATTCGGATGTCGCGGCGTCCTCTCGACGCATGGCATCCTCCCACAGGCTTCGACTGGCCCTTTCATCCTTCTCCATCGTCAGCAACAGGTCGCGACGATGCTCATTGTCCCCAGCTGCGCGCCGCCACGCGGCGGACCAGCGCAGGCCCGCCTCGATATCGATCGCTTTGCCGTCGCGCGAGGCCTCCCATCCGCCATGAAGTTCGCCGAGCCGGCGATCGCTGTCCAAAAGCGCCTCCCGCGCGCTCCGGCTGCGGGCCGCAGCCGCGCCTGCCGCGAGCGAGGCGGCAGTCTCCTGGATGCCACGCAGCTCGGCGATGACGCGAAGTGATTTTGCCGAAGGGCGGCCCATCAGCCGTGGACTCCCTGCAGGGCTTCCAGAAGCGCATAGCTTTTCTCGGGGCTCGAGGCCTCGGTCGAGCCTTGGCGCAGGAAGGCTGTGATGCTCGCATGCCGGGCAATGGCCTCATCGATCAGCGCATCGCTACCTGAAGCATAGAGGCCGGCTTGGCGCATTGCGCGCGACTGCTCATAAGCGCTGATCCAGGCCGCAACCTGCCGCACATGGACGGCCTGCTCGGGCGAGCGAAGCGCCTCCGCCTGGCGGCTGACGCTGCGGCTCACGTCGATCGCCGGAAAATGCCCCTGCTCGGCCAGGGTCCGCGAGAGGATGATGTGCCCGTCGAGCAGGGACTTCATCATCTCGCTGATCGGATCGTCGACATCGTCGGTTTCACTCAGCACCGTCATGACCGCGCTGATCGAACCACCCGCGCGCATCGCTCCGGCCCGTTCGATAAGACGCGGGATCGCGGCAAACACGTTGGGTGTATATGCGCGAACGGTCGGCGGTTCGCCCGCCGCCAGTCCGATCTCGCGCATTGCCATCGCCAGCCTCGTGACGGAATCGAGGAGCAGCAACACCTGCTTGCCTTGCTTGCGCCAATGTTCGGCGAGCGCCATCGCGTAATGGCCTGCGCGAACGCGTGACATGGCCGGCTGATCCGAGGTTGCTGCGACCAGCGAGGTCCGGTTTCTGATCGAGCTTGGCAGTCCGGACCAAAGCGCTTCGACTTCGCGTCCTCGTTCGCCGACCAGCACGAGGACGACCACATCCGCATCCACCTGCGCTGCCAACTGCGTGATGAGACTGGTCTTGCCAACGCCGGCTGCCGCGAAAATCCCGACCCGCTGGCCCCTCGCCAAGGTTAGCAAACCGTCGATGGCCCTGATACCCGTGGGGAGCATCTGGCGCGGCGATGCCCGATCAAGCGGCGACACAGTCTCGCCATGGAGAGGCGCCAGGGTTGTACCTTTGGGGTTCATGCCTTCGTCGATCGCTCGTCCCAACGCGTCGACCGCGCGGCCGAGAAATGCGTCGCCAACCGCGACATGCTGGCTTGCCGGGAGTGCCACGACCTCGGCACCAGGAAAGGTCGAAGCTCCGTCCTCGAACGGGACGAGGCTGATGCTTTCGCGGTCGACGCGGACTACCTCGGCGAGGATCGGCGCCGGGCCGTCGCTTCTTTGGCCCGCAATCCGGCAGTGCGCCCCGAGCGGCAAGGCGGGGCCATCGGCTTCGACATGGGTGGCACGGATGCGGCGGACGCGTCCGGTGCGCCGCACCGGGTCGGCCATGCGGATGCGATCCTGCCAGGGATGCGCCATCATGCCGGTTGGTGCTCCCGCGCGAGATCGGTCAGAAGTTGTTGCAGCGCCGGCCATTGTTGGTCGACGCCGAGTTCCATGGCTCCCAGCCTCAGGTGGAAACGACATGCGCCCGAAGGCAGGTCCTTCGACGAATGAAATTCGACCCCCTCCAGGTCGAATTTGCATTGGAGTTCGCTTAACGCAGCGCTCGAGAAGTCGCTGGACGAGACATGCACCGCCAGAAGCGCTGCACTCTCCATCAATGCGACCTGCTTGCCGATCAGGCCGCAGACCAGATGGGCATGGTCCTCGACCTCGTCGAACATCTTGTCGAGACATTCGCGCGCGAGGAGGGCCGCAAGTCGCTCGGTGCCGGCGATCGCGACGTCGAGATCGGCCTTCGCGTCAACGATACCCTTGCCAAGCAGTGCCAGACGATCCTGAGTGCGTTCATCGGCGGTGGCCAGGCCCGCCGCGAAACCTTCGTCGAACGCTTCTTGGCGTTGGGATGCGAGGCTTTGCCTCATCTCTTCCAACTGGCCGTCGCGCTCCCGCAGCAACGCTTCGAGCTGCTCGATCCGCCTGTGTTGGGCCGATGCCTCTCCAGTCGGTCTGGCCAGACGATCTCCAATCGCCCGAACGGGCGGCGACAAATCGCCCCCTGCCTTGATCAGAGGGCTCATCGCCGCACGCCCGATCGGGACAAGGCGTGGAATGCCTGTTCAACCAGGCTCTGCGGTTTCGCTGCGCGCCGAGGCGCAGCATCGTTCGGAACGACGCGCTCCGCGCACGCCGCCAGGGCCTTTCGAGATCGATCCGTCAGCCCCGGTATGCGTCCCGACGCTCGGTCCTCGATCCACGATGGCCACTTGGTGCCCTGAGGGTTCGGCATGTCGGGTTCCGAGAGCTGTGCGAGCAGTCCCTCGACACGCCGACGTCGGCCAGGTTCGAGCGCCTCGAGTATGGCACGCAAATCGTCCGGCTCCAGCATCGCGAGCCGCGCGATCTCCCGACGCAAAGCGCGATCAAGCTCGAATGCCATCGCGCGCCTCCTCGCGTTCGAGCAGATCGTCCAGGCGTGCGGCAAGCTTTGCCCGCTGTGCAGGGGAGAGAGTGCGGACCCGCGCGCGTGAACGCAGTAGGAATATCGTAGCGCCGGCAAGGATGGCGACGAGGAGGGCGCTCCACCGGTAATAGGACGATGCGCTCTCCGCCTCCTCGCTGCTCACGGCAGGGGCGACCGTCGCGACCGGCTTGGTAACCATGGGCAGGGCGGGAGACGTTGCGACATCTGCCGGGCGTGTTATGGGGCCGAAATTGATTACATCGCCACGGGCCGGATCGAGGTGAGCAGCCTCGGTCGTCACCGTCTGGATGTCCTCATGGACCGCCGGCTCCACAGAAGAGTCCGCAGCCAGCGTCACCTGAAGCGGAAAGGATCTAGCAGCGCCATCGAATGGATTGGCCTGTTCGCCAGTCTGCGTGAGGTCGGCATGGGCTTGAACCTGGACATGATCTCCGAAGCTCGGGCGAAGTGCCGCGCGGATCCGAGCGGCATAATAGTCGCCCACGGCCTGACCTTCATCGGTGGTGGTGGAGCGCTGCCCGGTCGGAGCGCTGCTCGCGCCGATGATCTCGCCACGTTCGTCGAGGATGACCACGTCAGTGGGCTCGAGCTGTGGAACCGCGGCTGCGACGAGACGCTGAATGCCCGTCGCCATCACTGCTGGAAGGCTCGCATCCGCGCGCATGTGCAGGGTCACCGACGCTTTTGGCGGAACCCGATCCTGGCGGAAGATACGATCCTCACCGAGAGACAGATGAACACGTGCCGAGTCCACCCCGTCGAGGGCCATGATGGTGCGTTCCAACTCGCCCTGCAAAGCCCGCTGATAATTGATGCGCTGGGCAAAATCGGTCAGCCCCATGTCCGATTTGTTGAACAGCTCGAAGCCGACCGTGCCCTTGAGCGCGAGCGTGCCGTTCATGAGATCAAGGCGCGTCGCGTCGACCTTGTCGGCAGGGACGAGCACGGTTGTGCCACCGTCGGCCAAGCGATAAGCTGATTTTTTATGTTGCAGCTCGCCGACGATCGCCGCCGCATCTGCCGGCTTCAGTCCGGTAAAAAGGGGCCGATAGGGCGTTCGCAGCATCGTCCAGGCACCGACCAGCAGCGCCGTCAGCAGCACAACGCCACCGATCGCGATGACGAGCTGTCGTCCAACTGCAAGGCTGCGGAAGCGGTCAAGCACGGATCTTACGCCTTCAAAGCTGCATGTTCATCAGCTGCTGGTAACCCTCGACCAGACGGCCTCGAACCTGCAGCATGAGTTCAAGAGAGAAGCGAGCCTGCTCGAGCGCGAAACTCACCTGATGGACGGGAATGGAATCGTCGAGCACGAAAGCGCGGACCTCGCGGTCCGCCGCCGTGACTTTGTCGTTCACGGTCTCGACGCCTTGCTCGATCATGTGCGCGAATGAGGTAGGACCGTGGCCAACAGCGGGGGCCTGCGAAACCGGAAGCGCCTGCGGCACCAACATCCCCGCTGCCGGCGGCAGCGCAGTGATCGGCATCACGCTCACGACCGGCCTCCCAGATCGATCGCCTTGCTGTACATATCGCGCGCGGCGGTCATCGCCACGATGTTGGACTGATAGGCCCTCGCGGTCTTCACCAGGAGCGTCATCTGCGCCGCCTGGTCGACGCCCGGATAGGTCACCATACCTTGGGCATCGGCCTGCGGATTGCCAGGCTCATGCACCACCCGCGGCGCATCGTTGGTCGGCTCGATGCCATAGACCTCAACGCCTGCGAGCCGATCAGGATTGGGGTGGCCCTCCAGGTAGGAGGCGAACTCTCCCTTGGGCCCCGAGATGAGTTCGCGAGGCTGAAACGCGGTACCATCCGCAGTGCGCGCTGTACCCGCATTGGCGAGATTCTCTGCGATCACTTCGAGGCGACGCCATTCAACGTCGAGGCCGGTGCGGCTGATTTCCATGGCCTTCATCTTATCCGTTCCCCGTCACGGCCAGAGTGTCGAGCTGCATTTCGCGGCCGAGCACCGAGATCAAGGCGCCGTAGCGAAGCGCTGTCGTCGATGCCGTGCTCATCTCGAGATCGGCCCTGAGTTCGCCGCCGGCCGGCAGATTGTCGAGAGGTAGGCGCTCCGTTCGGGGTGTGACCGATTGGACCGCGTCAACGCCCTGATCGGCCGCGCGGCGCAGCGCATCCTCGAATGTCACGCGCAATGGGCGATAGCCCCGGGTTCCGGAATTAGCGATATTCTCCGATGTGACGGTGGCGCGCTGGGCGAGGCCGTCCAGCGCCTTGATCGTCAATATTGCATTGCTGACGTCCATCGGCGGCTCCTATTGAACGATGATATCGGCTTGCAGCGCGCCGGCTGCCTTGATCGCCTCGAGAATGGCGATGATGCCGCGCGTGCTGACCTTGGCGCGATTGAGCCCCATGACGAGATCGGCGATAGTTGTATTGGGGAAGCGGATCACTGCGTCATTGGCAGCATCGCTGACCTCAAGCTTGCTGTTCGTGACGATCAGACTGCGCGCACCCGGCGCGTAGCCGCCCAGGATGTAGGGTTGCGACGCCTGATTGTCGGTCGTCACCGATACCTTGATATCGCCTTGTGAAATGACGACGCTTGAGATCTGAACCGGACCGCCGGCCACGACGGTTCCCGATCGCTCGTTGATGACGACCCGTGCCAGCTGGTCGGGTCGGATCGTCACGCCCTCGATTTGGGTGATCACGCTATTGGCATCGGCCGTGTCGGAGACTTGGATGAAGATCCTGTCCGCGCTTGCAACCGTCGCGTGCTGCCGGTCGAGCGCGCGATTGAGACCATCGGCGATCCGTTCGGCGGTGGTGAAGTCAGGATTCTTCAAGACGAAGGTGAGCCTTCTGTCGGGCCCCAGCAACTCGGCATGGACGGGCAGTTCGACCGTCGCGCCTGCCGACAAGGTGCCAGACGTCGGATAGTTTTTCTGCTTGAGGTTGAGATTGTCCTCGAAATGATAGCCGCCGACAACCAGCGCGCCCTGCGCCAGGGCGTAGCTATTCCGGTCCGCGCCCAGCAGCGGCGTCATCAAAAGGGTGCCGCCGACGAGGCTGCGGGCGTCTCCGATCGATGTCACCGTCGCGTCGATCTTGTCTCCGACATTGGCGTCGGGCGGAAGCGTCGCAGTCACGATAACCGCTGCGACATTGCGGCTTTGCAAAACGTCCGGCGGCAGGCTGGTTCCCAGCCGGCTGAGCACATTGCTCAGCGCCTGCTGGGTGGCGGCGCTGTGGGGGGAATCGCCTGAACCCGCAAGACCGGTCACGATCCCGTATCCGACCAGCGCATTTTCGCGCCACCCGAGAAACCGTCCGAGTTCCTTCACTCGGACGTCGCCGGTTTCCGCGAACGCCGCGGAAGGGAGGAGAAGAGCGGCGAGCAGCAAAACCAGGCGCGTCATAGCAAGCCCAGCCAGCTGAAGATCCGGGTAACGATGCCCGGCCGAGCGCTACGCGAGACGAAGCCGCTGCCGTCATAATCGATCATGGCGTCGGCGAGCCTCGTGGAAAGAACCGTGTTCGCCGTCGAGATGTCGGCGGTCCTCACGCGGCCCTTGATTTTGATGAGGGTCCGCTCGCCGTTGATGTGAATGACCTGCTCCCCGCGAATGTCGAGGTCGCCATTGGGCTCGACTGCACTGACCGTAGCGCTGATCTGGGCCACCATCTGTCCCGAGCGGCCCGTCGTGCCGCTGCTGTCCGACGCCCCCGTTTCTTCCACTCCACCCGACTTGTTGAAAGAATGCCCGGCCGTCACCGCGCCTTGCATCTTGGCGCTCTTGGCCGATCCGCTGCTTGCGCTGTTCGTGGCGGACGCGTTTTCATAGACCAGGATAGTGACGAGATCGCCGACCTGGCGCGCGTTACGATCCGACGCGAGCGCGGGCCAGGATCCGGGCCGGTAGAGATTGTCGGCGCTCGCGGTGTGGGCGCTCAGCGCTGTCACTGCTACTCCCACGAGCAGCCATCGTGCAGACCGGCTCATTGGCCGGCCTCCGCGTATAGGACGGACAGGGTCTTGCCATCTGCGTCGCGGACAAAGAGCCGTTGTCCTGGGCGGGCTGGCTGCAATGCTTCGACCCGACGCTCGATCCGGACCGCGCCGATCGCGACCTCCAAGTTGACCCGGTCATGGGACTGAACGCTTGGGCCCGATTGCCATGCCGCACGAGGCATAGGCTTCTCGCTCGCCGACAATTGAGTGCGAGCCGCATCGATATGCACGCGGATCTCACCGCCTGTTGATCGCGGCAGCCAGCATCCGAGTACGGGCATCCTCGCGCGTAAACCAGCCACGAGCGGGGCAAGGGGGATCGTCTCGGGTCGTGATCGCGCGGGAGCCACGACCATATTGCTTGCCCGCGCCCGCAGATGTGCCGGAACGGTGGAGAGATCCGCAATATCGGCCAGACGGACGGGGTGCTCTTCGATCATCACATCGGTGTGAAACGCGATCGGTGCGGGCTGCAAAGAACAGGCAGTATCATGGGGAAGAGGGGCCGGAAGGATCAACGGCGCAGGCCGTTTGTGATGGCCATGAGCTGATCGCCTGCTTGCACGACCTGCGCGCTGGCCGAATAAGCTCGCTGGACGAGCATCAGCGTCACCATCTCATCCGACAAATTGACATTGCCCTGCTCGATTGCGCCCTGCGCCAGGCTGCCGGCACCGTCCAGGCCCGGGCGAGCGGCTGTGAGATCCGCATCATCGAGCGCTTCATAATAGCCGCCGCCACGATCGACCAACGCGTCGGGGTCCTTGGCCATCACAAGCTCGATCTGACCAATCTGATGTGCCGCTTCGCCCTGCGAGGCTGCGAGCACGGTCCCGTCAGGATTGATCGTTAGCTGCGAGGTGCCCTGCGGTACGGAAATCATGGCTCGGAGTGGTGTGCCATCCGCACCGGCCAGATAGCCGTCGGTGTTGACCTTAAGTGTTCCGCCGCGTGTGAGCAGGATCTGACCCGACGGCCCCATCATCTCGAGGAAGCCGTCGCCATCGATTGCGACATCCATGCTCGAGCCGGTCTGGCGCAGGTCACCCGCGGTCCAGACATGCGTGGACGACGCAAGCTGGACCCCGGACATGCCTGCCGAACCATCGGCTGCGGCAATCGGGAGATCGTTGCCATCGCGAGGAACCGACACGAGTTCGCTGAACCGCACGGTCGAGCGGCGAAAGCCGGGTGTGTTCAGATTGGCGATGTTGTTGGCGATCACATCGAGCGCACGCTGTTGCGTATCGAGGCCGGTCGCTCCGATATAGAATGCTCCGTTCATGATTGGCCCTGTCCAAATCCCGTCGCGGCTTGCGCCATCAGGTCGTCATAAAGCTGCACGATATGCTGGCCGGTCTCCGCACTTCTGAGCGACGCCATCATGCTGAGCATCTCGGTCGCGTCGGACGCGTTCGATTGCTCGACCGCGCCTTGAACGACGCGCGGCGTATCGATTGCGTGCGCGGCATTCGTGGGCGCGGCGAAGCAGCCATTGCCCATCGCAACCAGACCAGACTTGTCCTTGAAGTCGACCACGACGATCTGGCCGGCGTCCTTGCCGTCCTCGCGGATCGTGCCGTCAGGGGCGATCGCGGGAACTCCGGCTGGAACGGATGCGTCGCCCGTTGTTGCCTGGAGCACCATGCCATCGGCGGTCACAAGATGACCGTCCGCATCGCGCTGGAATTGGCCATTGCGCGTATAGAACAGCTTGTCACCCGACCGGACCGCGAAGAATCCGTCGCCCGAAATCGCGAGGTCGAGAGGATTGTGCGTCTGGACAATCTTGCCAGGCGACCAGTCGATCTTGCTCCCGACGGCGTCGGGGGTTCGCACATTTGCCGGACTTGCCGTCAAAAGCGCCTGAAACGACGCTCGGCTTTTGTAGCCCGGAGTCGTGAGGTTGGAAATATTCTGTGCGGCAATTTCTGCGCGGCCAGAAGCACGCGATAAAATGGCCTCAGCGAACGCTATAAGTACCCCCATGAAGACTGGATTAATAAAGTGAAAGGCGCATGGCAACGGTCGTCGCAATCAATTCGACTGCAGCCGGTCGATCCGCAGGGGATAACTAGTCGATCTTGACGATGGCGAAGGAGGCAAGGTCGATCGCGGCCGGAACCTCGCTGACCGAAAGAACAGCCAGGCGAGGAAGGCTTCGCCTGGTGAAGGTTTTGAAATGACGCCGGATTTCTGGACTGCACAGCAGAACCGGGGCCAGCCTCTGCTTGATCATCGATTCGGTAAGTGGGATCATGCGGCGAATGAGCTGATCGGCGAATTTCGGCTCGAGGATCATCGCATTGCTTCCATCCGTGCGCCGGAGGCTTTCGCCGATCTGCCCTTCGATTCGTGGGTCGAGACTCAGCACGGAGAGCTGGTCCTGGCTGCCCCGGAGAGACTGACAGATCGCGTGGCTGAGGCGCTGGCGGACCAGTTCGGTAAGCTCGGCCGGATCCTTGATGGAACGGCCGACGTCGACGAGCGCCTCCGCGATCCGATCGATCGAGCGGATCGACACTTCCTCGGCGAGAAGGTTTTGAAGCACGCGCTGAACGTCGGACACCGTCATGATGGCCGGGATCAGTTCCTCGACGAGGCCCGGCTGGCGCGATCGCACGCCTTCGAGCATCGCGACGACATCGGCGCGCGAGAGCAGCGAGGGGGCTTCAACCCGCATCACCTCACCAAGATGCGTCATGAGCACCGTTACGGGATCGACAAGCGTGTAGCCTTGCTCGCGTGCCGGATCATAATCCTGCTCCTCGATCCAGATGGCCGGCAGCCCGTATGCAGGCTCCTTGGTCTCGATCCCGCCGATGGCAGGTCCCCGCGTCGCACTCTCCGCGCGGATCGCCAGCATACGGTCGGGGAAGATGCGTGATGTCCCATGGCGCGCGCCATGGAGCAGGATTTCATAGTCGAAGGACGCAAGCTGCGGTCCGTCCTGGAGGATCACTGAGGGAAGTACAAAGCCCGTGCTCTTCTCGCGTTCGGCGCGCAGTGTTGCAATCCGCTCGGCGAGAAGCGGCTTGATCGCCATCCACTGCTGACCGAGTTCGCGGCCCAGCGCCACCTCGACAGGGGGAACGCCTGGCGCGCGACCGGCCTGCTCGGCATCCGCTTGCGCGACGTCGAACAGCGCTTCTTCCTCCTCGGCCTGCTTGCGTCGGCGCGCCGCCGCGAACGACGCAATGCCCAGCAGCATGAGCAGCGCGATCGGCCATTTGGGCATGCCGGGAAGTGTAAGGAGCAATGTCAGCGCGCCGAGCACGATCAACGGGATCTTGGGCACCGAGGCCAACTGGCTGAAAATCTCGGTGCCGAGCTGGCGGTCGGCGGACGAGCGCGTGACGATGATGCCGGTCGCCACTGATATCACCAGCGCGGGCACTTGGGTGACGATTCCGTCGCCAATGGTGAGCAGCGTAAAGGTCTGCAGCGCATCGCTCCAGCCCATGTCCATCTGGGCGACGCCGACGATCCAGCCGGCGATGACGTCGATCAGCAGGATGATGATGCCGGCGATCGCGTCGCCCTTCACGAATTTGCTGGCGCCATCCATGGCCCCGTAAAAGGCTGCTTCCTTCTCAAGCTCCTTGCGTCGCCTCTTGGCTTCGTTCTGATCAATCAGACCCATGTTGAGATCGGCATCGATGCTCATCTGCTGACCTGGAACCGAATCCAGCACGAAGCGGGCGGCGACCTCGGACACGCGCTGCGCGCCGGACGTCACCACGACATATTGCACGACCACCAGGATGAAGAAGACCACCAGCCCGATGACGAAATTGCCTTGAACGGCAAAGGACCCGATCGAACCGATCACCTCGCCGGCGTTGGCGCCCGTCAAGATCAGTCGCGTGGCGGCGACATTCAGCGAAAGGCGGAACAACGTTGCCACAAGAAGGAGCGAAGGGAAGGTCGAGAACGAAACCGGACGCGCCACGTAGAAGGTCAGCAGCAGGATCGTCAGACCCAGCGCGAAATTGGTGATGATCAGGAGGTCCAGCAGCGCCGGTGGAATCGGTGCAAACAGGACGAGCAGGATCATGATGACGCCGAAAACCAGCACCAGATCGTGATTTTTGCCGAAGATCCGCCCCAACACCGCGCTACTCACTTTTCCTGTCGCCTGCGCTGGCGGCGCAGTCTGTTGTAAATGTCGGCAACCGGCTGAAAGCTGGTCGCCGGGATGGCGTGTCCGACCGCAGCGCTTCGCAGCAGGGAACGCGCGAGCACGCGGTCCTCGACGACCGGGATCCCGTAAAGGAAGGCAAGCCGCTTGAGCCGTAGCGCAAGCTGGTTGACGCCCACGGCCACGACGGTGGGTGCCACCATCGACCGTGGATCGTAGCGTAACGCGACGGCGATGTGCAGAGGGTTGACGATCAGCATGTCGGCCCCACGCAACCCCTTCATGCTGCGGCTGTTACGGACGAACTCGGCATGCATTTGCTTGCGCTTTTGCTTGAGACGTGGCTCGCCCTCGCGGTCGCGCACCTCCTGCTTCATCTCACGCCGGCTCATTCGCATGCGCTTGAGGAAGCCGCGCCGCGCGATCAGTTGGTCGATCGCGGCGAACAGCAGCGCAAGTGCTGCAAAAATCTCCAGAAAGCGCATGGCCGAGTGCGTCATCACGTGCGCGAGGCTTGCGGCATCCTGGATGCTGGCGACGTCCGAATGCAGCATGTTCCGGACGATCAGCCAGGCTGCGATGGAATAGAGAGCGAGCTTCAGGAGATTCTTGGCAGTCTCGAGGAGCAGCCTGATCGAGAAGAGGCGTTTCAGCCCTTGGGCGGGGTTGAGGCGCGAGAAATCGAGCTTGAGCGGTTCGGACGAGAACACGATCCCCGTCTGCAAAAGCTCCAGGAGCAGGACGAGCACGAAGATGCTGGTTGCAAAAGTCGCAACCGGCCCCTCGATCCTGCTGCCTAGCAGCCCGATGACCGCGAAGATCGTATCGCGGTCTCCGGCGAGTTGCGCGCTGCTGATAAAGGCATCGCGCATCGAACGCGCCAGCGTGGAGATGAGCCTTTCGCCGGAAATCCAAGCATAAGCGAGAAATGCGCAAAGCGCCGTGAAAAAGCCGAGATCCAGTCCGCGCGCGACCTGGCCTTGTCGGCGTGCCCGCATGAGCTTGTAGGCGGATGGCGCCTCCGATCGGTTCTGCTCCTGCTCGGCCATCAGATCATCCCGGGGATGGCTTCGATCGCGACTGTCACCATGCGTACGAGAAGCGTTCCGCCCAGGCTGAACACCAGCGGCAAGGTCAGCAGTAAAGTGAGCGTCTTCACCTGGAAGCCGAAGACGAGAATGTTCATCTGGGGTACGGTGCGAGACAGGAACGAGATGGCGACGTCGATAAGGAATATCGTGGCGATAACCGTGCCAGCGAAACCGAGCGCCATCGAGAAAATGACGGCAATGAACGTCAGGAGATGCTGCAGCGCGTGCGGCATTGTCCAGCTGCCGAGCGGTACCGCGTCGAGCGTCGCCGCCATCAACCGAAGCAGCGCGAGATGTCCATCGTTCGCGAAGAAGATGGCCGCTGTCGCGTAGGCGAAGAGTGTGCCGACAAGCGGGGTTTGCGCGCGCGTGGTGGGGTCGATCAGGATGGCCAGCCCGAAGCCCGCTTGCACGTCGATTGTGCGTCCGGCCAGATAGAGGGCCCCAAACAGCAGTTGCAGCACCAGCACGAACATCATGCCAATGGCCAGTTCCCGGACAGCTGCAGGAAAGAGGACCTGAGGCTCGATGTCGCCGGTCAGGGCACCGGTCGGACGTGCTCCCAAAATTGCCGCCGACAACCCCAGGCCCAGCAGCACGCGAAAGAGCGCCGGCATGCGCACGAGCGTGAAAGGCGGCGCGAGTGCGAAGGATGGAGCAATTCGCAGGCCCAGCAGCAAGGTGGAGGCGATCCACGCGGACAGGCCGAGACCTGGCATGTCAGCTCAGCTGCGGGATCATCATGAGGAGGGCGGTCGCATAAGCGGTGAGGCGCCCGATCAGCCAAGGGCCCAGCAGGACGAGCACCGCCGCGCAGGCGAGCAGCTTGGGCACATAGCTCAGCGTCGCTTCCTGAAGCTGCGTTGCGACCTGCAGTACGCTGACAAGCAAGCCCACGGCGAGCGCGGTGACGAGCACCGGTCCCGCAATGAGCATGGCATTCCATAGAAGCTGACTCATCAGCTCCAAAGCGCGATCGCTGTTCACGAATCTCTAGACCCCTCGGGCTCGCATATCCGGTTGGTCGGCAGATTCAAACGCATGATCGCAGTCGGACTGTCCGGAAACGGTGTGTCGAAAGGCCCCGCACCGGATGCTATGCCCGCATCGCATTGCTCGTGCCCGGCCAAGCTCGCTAAGCCCGTCTTCCAATCTCATTTTCAAAAATAAATCGCTAAACCAACGCCGAACCCTCCGGATGTCTAGCAAGAACGGCGGAAAGAGTGGGTCCGCCCGCGATCTGGGGGTGGCGATGGTAGCGGTGTTTACGGGCCTGGGCCTGGGCGTGGAGCGGGGTTCGGGTTTCGTGCTGGGGTCGCGGGGCCAGCTGGGGTCGGCGGGGTTCGGCCGGTTCGGCGAGAATGTCTACGTCAATGCGGCGACGGGCAATCTGGCGATCCAGCGCAGCGACGAGGTGCTGCTGGGGGTGGGCGCGGACGCGAACGTCGGGCGCAGCTACAACAGCCTCGGCGCGATGTCGGACGACAATGGCGACAATTGGCGGTTGAACGCGAGCCGCAGCGTGGCCGGTCTGACCGGTACGCTGGGCACGGTGGGCAGCACGGTGACGCGGACCGACTGGGACGGGTCGGACACGGTCTACAGCTGGGATGCGAGCCGCAATGCCTATGTCTGCCAGCAGGGCAGCGGCGCTTATGATACGCTGAGCTTTGCCGGTGGCATCTGGACCTGGACCGACGGCAGCAGCCAGCGGATCGAGACCTATGACGATGCCCAGGGCGGCCGCATTCTCAACAGCGTCGATACCGACGGCAATGCGCTGAGCTTCAGCTATACCGGCAGCCTGCTGACCCGCGTCACCACCGCGGACGGCGAACATGTCGACATGAGCTATGCCGGCAACAACCTCACCCAGCTGGTCACGACACTGCAGGACGGTTCGACGCTGAGCCGGGTGCGCTATGGCTATGACGTGCAGAACCGGTTGAGCTCGGTCACTACCGACCTCACACCTGCCGATAATTCGGTCGCCGACGGCCAGGTGGTGACCACGACCTACAGTTATGACGGGACCAGCGACCGGGTTGCCTCGATCAGCCAGACCGGCGGCGCCCGGCTCGACATCAGCTATGTGCTGGTCGGGTCCGACTATCGGGTGGCGAGCCTCACCCAGGCGCAGGCCTCGGGGGCGAGTTCGACCACGAGCTTCTCTTACGACGTCGCCAACCGCATCACGACGGTGACCGACGCGCAGGGCCAGGTCAGCAAGCTCACTTATGATGCGCAGGGCCAGCTTGTCCGCCTCGAGCAACCGGCGCCGGTTTCGGGCGGGACGGCACTGGTCTCGACCTTCAGCTACACCGCGACCGGCGATGTCGCGAGCGTGACCGACGGCAATGGCAACCAGACCAGCTACAGCTATGACGCCAACGGCAATCTGACGCTGAGCCGCGATGCCGCCGGCAACACGGTGGCCTACAGCTATGACGCCGCCAACCATCTGCTGACCGAGACGCACTATCTCGTGCCCGACCCCGACGGGGCCGGTGCCGGCCAGCCCGGCCAGCCGCTGACGACGCGCTATGCTTATGACGCGCACGGCCATCTACGCTATGTGGTCAGTGCCGCAGGGCGGGTGACGCGCTATGATTACACGGCGAGCGGCCAGGTCGCGAGCAACGTCGACTATGCGACCAACCTCTACGACACCAGCGGGCTGGGTGCGACCGATCCGCTGGCGCTGGCGACGCTCGACAGCTGGACGGCTGGCATCGCCGACAAGAGCGGCTTCCACGTCACCGACACCAGCTATGATTTCCGCGGCAATGTTTCGACCGTCACCAGCTATTCGCAGACCTCGACCGCCGGCGTCGGGCTGACCAGCGCGGCCTACAGTCGGGTGACCTATGTCTACGACCAGGCGGGCCATTTGCTCAGCCGGCACGACAACCGGACAGGGGCGGGCAGCGAGACCTTCCTCTATGACGGGCTCGGCCGTCTGATCGGCTCGACCGACTTGGCCGGTGCCACCACCAGCATCGTCTTTGCCGACGCCAGCAACAGCCAGGTGGTGACGGCCGCCAACGGCGTCACCACCACCTCGGTCTATGACCTAGCGGGTGAACTGATCTCGACCAGCCTGTCGGGGACCGGCGTTGCGGCGATGACGACCAGCTACGCCTATGACAGCCTCGGCCAGCTGCGCATGACGACCAATGCACTCGGCCAGAAGAGCTATTTCCTCTACGACCATGATGGCCGCGAGGTCGCCACCATCGCCGCCGACGGTGCGCTGACCGAGACGGTCTACGACGCGGGCGGCCGGGTGGCGCACACCGTCCAATATGCGACCAAGCTGACGGCGGCCCAACTCGCCAGCCTGGTCGACGCCAATGGCAAGCCGACCAGCGTAGACTTAGCGAGCGTGCGCCCGAGCGCGAACGCCGCCGACCGCTGGAACTGGGACGTCTACGACCAGGCCAATCGTCTCATCGAGACGATCGATTCCGCCGGCGGCGCGACGGTCTATGGCTATGACGGTGCATCGCAGCTGGTCTCGACCACGCGTTATGCCAATGCCATTGCGGCGGCGACGCTGGCAGGGTTCAAGACCACGCCGGCTGTGACGCTGCAATTGCCGGTGGCGGATACGGCGCACGACCGGGTGACGCGGAGCTTCTACGACCAGGACGGGCTGCTGGTTGGCACGCTCGATGCGACCGGTGCGCTCACCCAGTTCGTCTATGACGCGGCCGGCGAGAAGATCCGTACCGTCGGTTATGCCAACTTCACCAGTGCAGACCTGCGCGCCACCGGCAGCTTCGCCCAGCTGCTCGCTAGCGTCGGCACCAGTGCGACCGACAACCGTATCGACTCTGTCTATGACGACGAAGGTCAGCTGCGCTTCACGCTTGATGCCAATGCGCGGCCGACCGAATTTGTCTATGACGCGTCGGGCAACCTCATCCACAGCATCGACTATGCCGGCTCGATCGCGCCGGCGGCGAGCTATGCGCTGGCCTCGGTGCAGGCCCAGGTGGCGAGCCTCGCCGGCGACCCGGCCAACCGCACGACGCGTTTCGTCTATGATGCGGCCGGGCGGCTCGCCTATGTGATCGATGCCGCCGGCACCGTCACCGCCACCAGCTATGATGTCGTCGGCCATGTCGTGAAGCAGACGGTGTCGGCGACCAGCTACACCGCTGTCGGCGACCCCGACCTCGCCTCCATGCAGGCCTGGGCGAGCGCCAGTGCCGGCGCTGCCGACCATGTCTCGCGCGTCCTCTATGACGGGGTCGGCCGGCCGGTCTATGCGGTCGACGCCGAAGGCTATGTCACCGAGAGCCAATATGACGCGCTCGGCGAGGTGGTGAAGACGATCCGCTATGCGGATCGCTATACGGTCGACGACACCACCACCACCGCCCAGCTCCAGACACTAATCGGCACGCTGCCCGCGAGCGCGGTGGTGACCAGCTATGCCTATGACACGGCTGGCCGCGTCACCGACATGACCGACGCTACCAGCGGGGTCACCCATTATGGCTATGACGCGCTCGGCCAGCTTACCGACACGACGCTCGCCTATGGCTCCGCGGACGCCGTCACCACCCACACCGCCTATGACAGTGCCGGGCGCGTGCTGTCGGTCACGCAAGGCTATGGCACCGCAGTGGCGGCGACCACCAGCTATACGTACGATGCGCTCGGCCATGTCCTGACCGTCACCGATGCGCGCAGCAACGTCACCACCAACGGCTATGACGCGCTGGGCCGCGTGGTGAGTGTCACCGATCCGCTGAGCGGGGTGACCAGCTATCAGTATGACGCGTTCGGCAACCGGGTGAAGACCACCGACGTGCGCAGCAATACGAGCTATGCCTATTATGACGCGCTCGACCGGCTGGTGCTGCAGGTCGATGCGGCGGGCTATGCGACCGCGACCAGCTATTCGGTCGGTGACGCGGTCCTGTCGGTCACCCATTATGCCACCAAGGTGTCGGGCAGCTATGGGGTCGGCACGCCGCCTGCCCTCACGGCCAGCGCCACGAAGGATGAGGTCACCAGCTTCATCCGCGACAAGCTCGACCGGGTGACCCGGGTTACCGACGCTGAGGGCTATTATGAGCAGTACACGCTCGATGCCTTCGGCAACCGGGGGACGGTCAGGAACAAGCTGGGTGGTATCACCACCAACGTCTTCGACCGGCGCGGATTGCTGGTCTCCGAGACAAAGCCCGAAACCTCGACGCGTTCCGATGGCAGCATCGAGGCAAGCAGCGTCACCACCAGCTATGCCTATGACGCGCGCGGCAACCGTATCCAGATGATCGAGGCGGCGGGTCTCGCCGAGCAGCGCACCACCAGCTACGCCTACGACAAGCTCGACCGGATGGTCTCGAAGACCGGCGATGCCTTCGCGATCCTCAACAGCGACAAGACCTCGACCAGCCTCGCCACCCCGGTCGAGACCTTCCGCTACGATGCACGCGGCAATCTCATCGAGCATGACGACGCCGCCGGCGCGCGCACGCTGAGCTATTATGACGCGCTCGACCGCAAGATCGCTTCGGTCAACGCGCTCGGCACGCTGAGCGCCTGGACCTATGACGGCAACGGCAATGTGCTCACCACGCGCGTCTATGGCGATGCGGTGGCACTGCCGGCGACCCCGGGCGGCACGCCGCCGGCACCGGTCAACAGCGCCAATTATCGCGAGACGCGCTATGCCTATGACAAGGACAACAGGCAGATCGAGACGCGCGTCGTCAGCATCGACGTCGGCGAGCACAGCAACGGCACTTACGTTAATGGCACGCAGGATATCGTCACCGCGACCGCCTATGACGCGGCCGGCAACATCATCAGCCAGACCGATCCGCGCGGCCATGCGGTCTACAGCTTCTACGACAAGGCTGGCCACAAGATCGCCGAGGTCGACCAGGAAAATTACCTGACGAGCTGGGACCGGGATGGCGACGGCAATGTCGTCACCGAGACGCGCTACGCCACCCGGCTCTCCGTCGTCGTCGGCACGGCCAGTGATCCGGCCGCGCTCAAGGTCAATGCCGGGAGCAGCGCCGACGACCGCATTACCCAGTTCAGCTATGATCGGAACGGCCGGCGGCTGACCGAGACGCGGCTCAACCTGGTCGCCTCGAGCGTGTCGGCGACCGGCGCGCTGACCACGGTCACCACCAATGCGACGGTGAGCTACAACTATAATGGTCTCGGCCAGGTCACCCGCAAGACCGAGGCCAATGGCGACACTACCGACTACAGCTTCGATTTCTTCGGTCGCATGACCGAGATCGCCAGGAGCGGCTATGTCGACAGCAACGGCGCCTCGGTGCGGCCGACCACCGACATGCAATATGACGGGCTCGATGAACTGACCCGCCAGCTGGTGCGCGGTACCGATGCCACCACCGAGGCCGACGACCGGATTACCAGCTACGCCTATGACAAGGCCGGGCACGTCATCACCATGACCGACCCAACCAACTTCGTGACCAGCTCATACTACGACATCGCCGGCCATCTGGTGAAGCAGCAGTGGGTGCGTCTGAAGTCGGACGGCAGCGGCGAGACCGATGCCGACTTCTACAGCTATGACCTGCTCGGCCACCAGACCATGCAGCAACTCGGCATCTTCAACGGTGGCACCAGCTGGACGCTGAGCGAGACCACCGACATGCGCTACGATGCCTATGGCGAGATGGTGGCGCGCGGGATCAGCACCGGCGGCAATCCGGCAAACTACCAGGAATTCGCCGACTATGACGCGATGGGGCGCGTCTGGCGGACCAATTTCAACGACGGCGTCACCAAGGCCTATGTCTACGACGCCAACGGTAATGCCACGCTGTTGCTGCAGTCGACCGGCAGCGCTGACCTGAGGACGCTGACACTTGCACAGATGGTGGCGGCCGGCAGCGGCGTCACCGAGACGCAGAGCGTGTTCGACAAGCGCAACCAGCTCATCGAGACGATCCAGCCGAGCATCGCCAACGCCGCCCAGCTGCCAGGCAGCATAAACGCCTTCGATACCGTCAATGCCGGATCCAACTTCACCGGCGGCGCCGTCTCCGTTGGGTCCACCCGCGGCGCCACCGGAAGCTCCGGCAGCGTCTCAGGGACTCCAGGGGCGCTGGCGGCGGATCGGGGGACTGTAACCTTTACACTCCAATGGGCTGCGCCCCATGGTTCCGGCTCTTACACACCTAATTTTAGCTACGTTGGTAATATCGGCTATGGAGGTGGAGCATTTCATCTTTGGATATCTGGCCCGCAAAATTACAATAAAGAGGTTGTTCCTGGTCAGAGATCATTGGATGGGCTTGTGAATGGGACATATACTCTAACTCTCTACCAGGATGGGCCGGCTGGAACTGGGCAGGTATTCATTACGCAAGGGTCGATTGTTGTAAGCGCAACAAGCGGATCTGCGAGTATTCCCGTTTCGCCTCCTGCCAATCTCCAATTTCAGGGCCAGAATCCGAACACGAGCAAGGTGATGTTGTTCGTGCGACCGCAGGGGTCGTCGGGCCCGTACCAGCGGGTGGCGACCACGCAGTTGCTCAATTCGGCCGGTGCTGCGGTGGCGGGCTGGTTCACGGCCGACCCCAACGCGGCGCCATTCAACGGGCTGCCCGCCAATAGCGGCTGGGACGTGAAATATTATGCGATGGATGCCAACGGCAACACACTCAACGCGCAGACCGCGACGCTGTCGGTCGACGGTTCGGGTAATCCCAGCTTTAGTAACATCGTGGCCCAGCCTATCGGCGGCGCCGGCAAATCGATCCTCACCCGCGAATTCAACGGCGACTGGCTGATCTCGTCCGAACAGGCGCCGGGCACCCAGAGCGTGCTCATGTACTACCGCGTCGCCGGCAGCAATTCCGCCTGGTCGACCACCTGGATGTCCAACAACGGCTATGGCCAGCATAATCTGTGGGCGACCAGCGTCACCAACTGGGGCGGGCCTTACGAATATTGGCTTGAGGACTTCTCGGGGACCAACGGCACCGGCTCGCTGATCGGCAAGAATTATGGCACCTTCTCGGTCGGCGGCCAGCCGTCGGCGCTGACCAGCTATGCCGACCAGCCCGAGACGGTGCACATCTACAACCAGCCGCCCGCGACCTCGATGCTGCTCTGGTACAAGCCATCGGGCACCAGCAACTGGATCCAGGCGGCCAACCCGACCTGGAACGGCGCCACCGGTTCGTGGGACTGGGACGCCAACGGCATCACGCCTGATAAGCTCAACGACTATGCCTACGACTTCCGCTACGAGACCTATAATGGCAGCGTACTGGTCAACCAGGCGCATGGCCAGGTCCAGCTCGGCTATGATCCGGCGGTCTTCTCCAATGTCATCGACCAGCTGCCCGCGACCGTCGTGTTCTCACCGCCGCAGGCCAATGCCACGACCCTCATCCTCAACTATCGCGCCGCCGGTTCGACCGGTGCCTACAGCACGATTACGCTGAGTCGTGACGCCTCGGGCAAGTTCAGCGTCAACGCCGACGCGGCGCGCCCTGCCAGCGGCAGCATCACCTATGAATATTTCTACGATCTGCGCGACAGCGCCGGCAATCCGGTCGCGCCGGTCGGCGGCGAGGATCATGCCACCGGCTATCTCACGATCAGCGCCGATCGCTCGACCGACACCAGGACCTTGCAATGGGTGCTGGTCGGTTCGCTCGATCCGGCTGCGACCATCGATCGCCAGCAGGCCTACAACGCCTTCGGCGACATCGTCTCGGAGACCGACGGGCTCAACCGTGTCACCACCATGGCCTACAATGTCATCGGCAAGCTGATCCTCAAGCAGGCGCCGCTGGTCTCGGTCACCGACGAGCATGGCGTCCAGTCGCAGGTGCGTCCGACCGAGCGTTATTATTACGACCTCGCCGGCCGTCTGGTCGGGGTCGACGACGCCAATGGCAACCGCAACACGCTGGCGCTGCTCGCCGGTAGCGGCGAAGAGGCGGGCGAGAACGCGATCACGACCAAGGAGTTCCATGCCGATGGCGGCGTGAGGAGCTATGGTATCGACGTCTTCGGCGATGTCCGCACCGTCACGGACGAACTCAACTTTGTCACCACCAACAGCTACGACAAGATGGACCGGCTGGTCCAGGTCGCCCATCCGACCCGTGTCGGCGGCAATTCCAACGGTGTCGCCCTCACCGACTTCTACGCCTATGATGGCCTCGGCCATCGCATCAAGCATTGGAACTCACAGCTCGGCAGCACTGTCGTCGAGACAACCGATTATGGCGGCAAGGGGCGTGTGATCCAGACGCGGGACTTTGCCGGCAATGTGACGAGTTACAGCTACAGCTGGTCGACGACGCTGACCAATAGCGGCACCGGCACGGTGGGGGGATTGATCAAATCCGAGACCGACGCCAGCGGCCACACTTCTGTCGAGCAGGACGACTATTTCAGCCGGGTGGTGACCAAGACCGATCTTGGCGGCCACAGCTTCAACTATGGCTACGACAAGGCGGGCAACCTCATCCAGCAGACTAATACGGCGGGGCAGAGCATCGCTTATGCCTATTATGGCAATGGCTATATACGCTCGATCACCGACAACAGCCTGCACGTCCAGTCGACCTTCGAATATGACAAGGAAGGCAACCGCACGCTCGAAAGCTATATCGGCCTCGGCACGAACCCGATCTATTATCAGGTCGCCGCGATCAGCTATGACGAGCTCAACCGGATCAAGACCTTCACCGACGCCAAGGCGACGATCTCCTACGAATATGACGCCAACAGCAACCGCCGGCGGGTGCTGAGCTATTATCATGACGGCATCAACGGTGACGCCCAGACCCAGGATTACTGGTACAAATATGACGGCATGAACCGCTTCGTGCTGACCATGGGCACGCTCAGTGGCGGGGTCGGCGGCACCATCCAGACCGGCACCACCGGCGTCCAGATCGGCTATGATGCCGCAGGCCAGCGCAAGTTCGCGATCAATGGCAGCGACGGCAGCCGCGAGGATTACAGCTACACCGCCGACGGCTATCTCGAGGACACCAAGATCAACGGCGTGTTGCGCGCGCGCCGCGTCAACGACGCGGTGGGGCGGGTGACCACCTACAGCGAATATCTCACCGACGGCGTCACCACGAATTTCAGCCAGGCCTCGACCTATGACGGCGACAACCGCGTCACCGACCAGATCGTCACCCAGCGCCAGAGCGACGGCTCCTACACCTATACCAACGTCCACAACGACTATCGCGCCGACGCCGGCGGCGGCGTCTACACCGGCGCCGATCAGGGGGTGATCACCCACAGCCGCCAGCAGCAGCAGGGCTCCTCGGTGGTCCAGGACACCGTCTACGGCTATCAATGGTGGGACGAGGCCAAGCAGGCCAGCATCCAGGTCAAGGGCACCGATCCCAACAACCCCAACAACTATCAGTGGGCGCCGGGCGCCTCGCAGCTCAGCTACGACGTCAACGGCCACCTCAAGAGCGCGGTGATCTCAGGCGGTACGGCGGCGGTGGTCACCTACACCAACGACGCCTATGGCCAGGTGCTCGAACGCGAGCAGACCAGCGGCAGCACGATCGGGCCGCGCCAGCTCTATTATTATTTCGACGGCAACCGGATCGGCGACGTCGGCAATGACGGGCCGAGCCAGGTCGATTATGCCGCAGCGCTCGCCCAGCGCGGCACCGTGGTCGCGCCCGGCGCCTTTCGCGGCGGCAAGCCCGTCGCCAGCGCCGACTTCGACGAGAATTACCAGCCGATCGGGCCGAGCTACCCCGGCATGGCGGCAACCGCTTACACGGTGCGTTCGGGCGATACGCTCGCCAGCATCGCCCAGGCTGTCTGGGGGGATTCGAGCCTCTGGTATCTGATCGCCGATGCCAATGGCCTGACCGCCAGCGACACGCTGGTCGCCGGCCAGCAGATCAGTATCCCCAACAAAGTCGCCAACATCCACAACCGCACCGGCGTCTACCGGGTCTACAATCCCGGCGAGGCGATCGGCGACCTCCTGCCGACACTGCCGGCCGAACCTGCGCCCCCCGTCCACAACCATGGCGGCTGCGGTGTCTTCGGGCAGATCCTCCTCGTCGCCGTCGCCGTCGCTGTCTCCGCGGTAACGTATGGCGCGCTGGGGGGGGAGGCGTTGCAGGGAGTGGCGGCAATCGAAGCGGGGGCCGCTGCCGGCGCCGCTGGCAGCGTGGCGAGCCAGGCGCTGGGCGTCGCCACCGGCATCCAGGATCATTTCAGCTTCAAGGGCGTGGCGCTCGCCGCCATCGCCGGCGGGATCGGCAGCGGGCTCGGTAAGGTCGGGATCCTCAAGAATGCAACCGACTTCGACAAGGTGCTCCAGAATGTTGCGCGCGGAGCGATCAGCAACGGGCTCACCCAGGGCGTGGCGTTGGCCACCGGCCTGCAGAACCAGTTCGACTGGACCGGGGTTGCTGCCGGGGGCATCGCCAGCGGCGTGGCGGGGGCGTTCCCCGGGGTCGGCGGTCATGGGGTTGACCATTATCTCGCCGAGGGGCTTTCTGGCAGCGCCGCTGCTGTCGCCGCATCCGCCGCCCGCTCGTTACTCTCCGGCTCCGACTTCGGCGACAACATCCTGCGCGAGTTGCCCGATGCAATAGGCGCCACCATCGGGAATGCGGCTGCCCACACTGCAGTGGCGGAGTTCGCCTCAAGATCGGGGCCAACGGCCTACAACACCTATAACGGTCCCCAGGATGCTCGTGTAATCAGCGATATTGTCGTCGTTGGTCGGCTCCAAAACTGGGCGGACCGCTTACTCCGTGGGCTCGACGCCGTCGCAGACTGGGCGGCTGACCATAATATTGTTACAGCCTTGGCTGATCCGATTAGCCGTCAATTGGACAACGCCGGCCTTCATTCCTCAGCGAATCTCGTCCACGCTGCTGGTACGTTCGTAGCTTCGGGAGAGCGGGCGATCTACCATGACGCCGTTGGCATCGGACGAGCAATTGTGCACCCAGTCCAGACCGAGCTGGCCATCGCAGGCGCACTGGATACCGCCATTCAAAGCAATGCGTCGGATGTCCTCAACGGCGCCCGGCAGAGCTACAATAACTTCGCGTCTGCTAACATCGACACCCAAGCGGGGATGCTCGGCGGGGCCGCAGGCCACGTCGCGTTCGCGACACTTTCTGGCCCCGTTGCTGAAGCATCATTGGGTCGAATCGCGTCCCTAGTCGGAGATGCTCGAATTGCCTCCATTCCACTTGATACTCGCGGCCTCGCCGCAGACAGTGCAGCGGTTCGCGTGGGTCCATATGGCGACCTAACCGCCGAACTGAAGGGAACAGGAATTCAGGCCAATCACCTGAATCAGGACGCCGCCTTTAGAGATTTGATCCCGCGCAATGACGGCCTGGCTGTCGGCATGCGTGGTAATGCGTTTACTGAGGTTGGTTCGGCGCACTACGAATTTCATTCCAGCCTTGAGGAGTTCTGGAGTCCCTATCGG
>Ga0070730_10000729_pt1 | contig 35617 bp, 41 predicted proteins | sample Coa_R1_3_FD_66447 | JGI IMG/M metagenome (GOLD analysis project Ga0070730, IMG submission 66447) | Surface soil microbial communities from Centralia Pennsylvania, which are recovering from an underground coalmine fire - Coalmine... | ecosystem: Environmental > Terrestrial > Soil > Unclassified ...
CCGAACCACGTAGCGCTTTACCCCAACTTCCCGCGCAGCCATCCTCGCCTCCGTCACCTCAGGGTGTCGAAGGCAGTGAATCGATCAAAGGTTCTGAATTAGTTGAAGCGTCCGACTAGACGCAATACCTAACGTGCGGCCCTACAAGGCCCAGCGCGAGCGTTGGAGCCTCACCGCGCTCCGCATCCTGAGAACCGCAGACAGGCCCCTCAGAGCCCGCGAGCTGGCCCGCATGGTTATGGCCGCGCAGGGGATCCCGCTGGAGGACCATAAGCGGTTGCTATCTATCTCCTGCGGCCTGCAAGCGGTGCTTGGGCGGCTACAGGCGCATGGGTTGGTCTATACGGTCGGAAAGCCTCGGCGGTGGTATACAACGACGTAGCCCCACGCGGCATAGTGAGGCCTCCAATGGAGGAATCGCTATGGCTGACGAAGAACAGATCAAAGCTGAGGCGCGGTTGTGGGCTCTAGAGGCGCTGACAACGCTATTCTTTGCGGCGCAACACAAAGCCACCGGGGACGCGGAGGACTCCCTGAAAATCTTCAGTAGGATGGTTCACGAGAAGGCGGCGCGTCAGACTTTTCCGACGCTTGACCCGGCACACTCTGACAATCTCTCGGCAGAATTCGAGGCCGCAATGGCTCGGCTACTAAGGATGCAAAGGGAGTGGCTGGGCCTGCCGCCACCAGAAGCTCAGTAACAATGTGCGTCAGCGGGCGGACGGTCATGACACGGGCTCACTTTTCGCGTAGATTGATCCGCACGATGCGCCCGCAAACATAAGGACGTTGGGCGGGGTTGCAGCCCCGCCCGTCACCCTCACCTTACCACACTTACGCGGCCTTGTGGCGCTGCCAGTAGCCCGCGAAATCCACCGAAGACTTGGCATTGAGCGCGAGGTGTCCGACGCGCTGGACCTGCTCGCTGTTGGCGACACGGCGGCTGTCCTCGCGCCATGCAGCTTCTTGAGCATAGCGGAGCAGATACGCGCCGCTGATGTGGTGATGGTGGCCCATCTCGGCGCGGCGCAGGCGGGAGAAGTATTCTTCCGCCCAATTGGTGCAGGCGCCGTCCAGTGAGTAGGCCTCGCTGTGGTTGATCCGCTTCATTTCAAACTTGGCGTGCAGGCTGTCCCATGAGGATGCCTCGTCGGCGTTGACGACCGTTCCCGGGCGAACGTGGAGAGGAGGAAATGCTGTGACATAATACACATTCGTTTGAGTTACCAACGGATATGTATGCAAACAGCCTAACACTTGCAATAGGAAAAGCGACAGATATGATTGATTTCTGACCGAAGGAACTTGCGATGGCCGCGACAAGCGAAGAATGGGCCGACCTGACCAAGCGATACCTCAAGGGGGAAATGGCCCGAGCTGGCGTCAAGAACGCCGAGCTGGCCAAGCGCCTGACTGAGATGGGCTTGCCCGAGACGGACGCCAGTGTTCAGGTGAAGATCAACCGAGGGGCGTTTCCGGCATGGTTCTTACTGGCCGCACTAAGGGCGCTTGGGGCTACATCGCTGCGGCTGGAATAGATGCTGTCAAACCTGTGCTGTGGGCGCTGGGTGCCGCTGCCTTTCTCGCCCTGCTCTACTGGTGGGGGTATCTGGGACCGAATGAGTCAAGCGCCGACCATCAGCAGCCCGAACGTCAGTGCGAGTACGCCCAAGGCCCCCACGGCGCACCCGGCGCCTCGACGCCAAGACCCGACGTGATCGTGTGTTTCAAGGCTAACTCCAATAGCGTCGCAGATGAGGCCAATGGCAGCGACGGCACCTCCCCAAAGGCCCCCAGTCCCCTCTCGCGCTATGTCGCGCGCCACATTCTTTCGGAGCCCATCACTGCTTTTACGTTGGTCCTCGCGTTTCTCACTTGGCGCCTGATTGTCGTTGGCCGAGACCAGCACACCGCCGCTGTGGCTGCGCTTGTGGAGACCCGGAAGGCCGCCGACGCGGCTAAGATCTCCGCCGATGCAACTGCCCTCCAGGCTAGCGCGATGATCACCATGGAACTGCCGGTGGTGTTCCTGAAGGATTTGACGGTCCATGAAGTAGGAGGATCAGATGATCGCGAAGTTGTGGTTCGGGCAAATCCTCCCACATTCTTCTTTTGGCCGACCTTCGTCTTTGCGAATTATGGAAAATCCTCCGCCATAGGGGTCGGACTTCACTGGGGTTTCCATGTTGGCCGCGAGCTCCCCGAAGGGCGGATTATAGGCAATGCCGAGTGGCAACCTGCTGGAACGGTGATCGAGCCCAATGGGGGCGCCATCACCTTTGATGACACGACCAGGATACATCTCACCGCAGATCAGCAGGCCGCCATCGAGAATGATGGCGCCAGACTGTGGATATTTGGCTTCGTCAGCTTTCGAGACTTCATGGGGAAGCTGCATGATCGAGGTTTCGCGGGGGCTTGGTGGGCTCCCGGAGAAGGCGAAACCTCTGACAGGCGCGCTGGATTCGCCGAAGGCGGACCCTCTAGCTACCACGGTGGCAGTTAGCGCGGCCACCACCGCCACGACGCGCACAGCGCGCCTCCCTATAACCTCTGTCATAGGTGGCTCCGAGGGTCGGATTCCGCTTCCACCGCTTGCGCCATAATACCGGTAATGAACGGTATTATGGCGGGCCTGGCCAAGCGCTACCTCAAGGGAGAGATGGCCAGGGCTGGCGTCAAGAACGCTGAGCTGGCCAAGCGTCTAACGGAGATGGGCCTGCCAGAGTCCGATGCCAGCGTTCAAGTGAAGATCAACCGAGGGGCGTTTCCCGTGTGGTTCTTGTTGGCCGCGCTCCGCGTCCTCGGTGCCACATCGCTGCGGCTGGAGTAGTCACTCCTTGATCCCAGCTTCTTGGCGCCGGCGCTCAATCTCAGCGTCCACCCGCTTTCTCTGAAACTCCGTCAGGGTGCTGGGGAGAGCCAAGGTCAGGAAAAACGAGAACGCCCCCATCAGCAGATAGGCGCGTTCGATCCATGTCTTAATCCACGGTGCAACGTCGCAGTCGGGGGCCTTGTGGAGCAGCACCCCGGCAAAGAGCAGCGCGATGGCGATCAGGTAGACCCGGAAGAGCCACGCATGGGTGAGGATTGCATCAATGGCCGAGTCGCGCTCGTTCTCCGCCTTCCGCCACGAGCCGGGGGGCAAGAGCGCCGGATCGCCAAGCACAGCAATAATCGCGACCAAGAAGCCAGCGAACACGGTCATCACCGTGATAATGATCAAGACCGCGTCTGAGTTGTCGTGCGCCAAGGGTTGCCCGAAATAGGCGACAGCCACGCTTCCGACCAAGCAGGCGAGTAAAAACCACACCCTCTTGTTCGCGATCAGGCCCATGTCAGACATCCAGAGCGCCAGAGGCCTTCAACTTCGCGTAGAATGCCTTCAGTTCGTTCCATGCTTTAGGTTTTACCACGGATTTCCCGTGTGACTCAATTAATACCTCAGTCTTCACGTAGATTTCATCAGGCGTTATTTGTTGTCCATCCAATAGAACTATAACAAAATCGTCGTTAGGTTCAGCGCTATTTATGGCTCTTTCCGCTGTTTTCTTAAGACGATCTTCTCCAATAGTTATACCTTTTCGGCGCTTGTCTAAGGTCAAGGTGACGGCGATATTCAACGCATCTTCGTTACCGTCGTTCGGGGTTCCAAGGTCGGACTTGAACACGCGTGAAAGCTCAGACAGGAGTCCCGCAGGTTGTCCTTTCCGCTTCAGGTAGTGCGCCGACGCCGCGAATATCGTGCCCTTCAGAATGATTTCCTTCACACCGATGCTGTTGAGCATGGATATTTTGTTCATCGACGCGGCTTTGATCAGTTCGAATTGATCGGCGTCCTTCCTAATGTTTGCCTTGTTGAATAACTCTGCCAAAAACCATCGAATTGTACTGTCCGTGCAACCTGTCGTGCACAGGCATACATCGTTTCCGAGAACATAGACGAAGGCGTCTCCATCCATGTACTCCGCGTTGTTTGGGGGCGGAATAGTGCTGACCTCTACCGCTTCCGCAGCCGCTGGAGCTGCTGGCACGACCGAAGCGAAGTCGCCCGGCGTCTCTATGGTGATGTGAAGGAGGTGGCCTTTGTCGGGGTCGATCTGAAGGGCCGCAAGCTTCAGCTCCTGATCGTCACGCGAGACCGTACGGTCCTTGACTGCTGGCAGCTTGCTCGCCGTCAGCGAGATGCACAGACCCAAGTTGATCGTTTCTGGATGATCGTTGAACCAGTTCGCCCGACGATAGCTAATGACCTTCTCGCGCTTGTCCGCCATGTGCCCCCGGCTCCACTCTCGGTCGCGACCCTGTCATCTAAAGCTTAGCCGTGCAAATCTCTGTCCTCGGCAGGAGACCAGGCAAATGATCGAAGGATTGCAAGCACCCGTCACGCGACAGGCGTTCGAGTTTTACAAGAGCGACGTTCAGGCCGTTCTCCAGAAGCTAGGCGATGAGATTGATGATCTGCGCGCGCGCATCGCGCAGCTTGAAAATCACCTGTAGCTCGCTTCAAGGACCTCTTGTCCCGGTTACTACCCAATACCGGTAATGAACGGTATTTAGTGGACTAACCGCACGCACCCCACTTCGGGGGCCCGGGGGTATTTTCAATGGGAGGGGCTGACGACAACGAACACGCGCGGGTTGCATCTGGAACCTGCGGAGATTCCACTGGTTCTGGGACGGTGGCGCGGGTGATCCCAAGCATGATATCGCTGTCATAGAGGCCGGAAAGGCACGCCACCCCAGCGATCGCTAGGCGGGCGTATCAGGGCCGCACCAGCCTGGCAGGTAGTTTGCGGCTTTGGATTTTGCGAGAGCTTTCGCCTTCACCAAGGCGCCAGCGAAATCCTCTTCGACCAATTTCGCCTTCACCCGGCGCCTTAGGAAATCGGCCCAAATAAACTCACTGAACGGTGTGGCTTCCTTGGCGTAGCCGCCGGATCGTCGCAACTCGCCTGCTAGGCTGCGATAAGGATCGTCTTTGAGGTCGACGAGCGCGGAGGGAATCTCTTTGAAGCTCCGGCGTTCGCCAGTTTCATCGTAGGGATGGCACCAGGCGCGGTTGTCCATGAAAGTCCAAAACTCGCGAACCTTAAGCGCGCGCAGATCCAGGATCGCCTCGACTAGAATTTCTTCGACGTCTTCCTGCAGGAGCGCCATGCACAGGTGATGGTGGTCGAGAATGTAAGCCCGATTTTTGGGGCCCCAAACGATCGGGATCATGTGTTTGCCAAGATACTTGGAGCCTTTGTGGTCCGACCGTTCTCGCCATTCGCGGCGTTTCTCTGCAACTTCACGGTAGCCGACGGTGCATTGCGTAGGATGCAGGGACTTGATCGAAACTGGATTGAGCAGAGGCTCACTTCTCGACATGCCGGATGTCTCCAGGACCGGGGCTTGAAAAGCCGTGACGACGATTTCTGCGCGAATTGCGACGGCGGCGCCAGAGCTTGAGCCGTGGGGCGCGAAGGAGACTGAGGGATGAAGATTGACCTTTTGTCGCCGTCCAGTTTCTCGATCGGGCAGCCGCACGATCAATATCGCTGGCTTCGCGAGCAAGCGCCGGTGTTCTGGCATGAGGAACCTGATGGTCGTGGATTCTGGGCGATCACGCGGCACGCCGATGTTTGGGCGGTCGACCGCGATTTCCAGGCCTTCTCCTCGGAGCCGACGATTCTGATTGCCGATCCGCCGCCCGGGCAGGGCCAGGGGTTTGGTCCTTACAAGATGATGTTGATGATGGACCCGCCGGAACACACGGCCTTTCGCAAGTTGATCCGGCAGGAGTTCACCTTGCCCGCAGCGAGATTACGCGAGGACCGCATCAAAGCCCTGGCGCGCCAGATTGTCGATGCAGTGATCGAAAGCGCGCAATGCGATTTTGTAGCTGAGGTGGCCGGGGAGATGCCATCCTTTGTAATTGCAGAGCTTATGGGCCTGCCGCTGAATGATGGACGCGAACTCTATAAGCTGACGGAGACAATCCACACTGCACCTGAAGCCTTGCCGCCAGGCGCTGGTGCGGCTGCGGTCGCGAAGATGTTCGAGTACGGCTCAAGCGTGATCGCCGAAAAGCGGGTTCGGCCTGCAGACGATCTGGCTTCGCGGCTTTTGGCCTGCGAAGTCGACGGTCGAAAACTCGAAGACGTTGAGTTCCTATTGTTCTTCCTGCTGCTGGTCGATGCGGGAGGCGATACGACGCGTAACCTGTTGTCAGGGGGACTATTGGCCCTGATGGAGCACCCGGGCCAGCTTGCGTGGCTCATGGCTGATCTCCCAGAACGACTGCCGCTCGCCCGCGAGGAGCTCTTAAGGTGGACAAGCCCGGTGATCTACATGCGCCGCACGGCGCGCCGCGACATTGAACTTGCCGGCCAGCAGATCAAGGAAGGCGACAAGGTCGTCATGTATTTCGGAGCCGCCAACCGAGACCCTGCCGCTTTCTCCGTCCCAGAGGCCCTGGACCTGGCCCGCGAACCGAACCCACACATTGCATTTGGCACTGGGCCGCATGGGTGCCTGGGCCAACACATCGCCCGTATCGAAATCGATGCGATGCTGTTCGAAGTGTTGAGCCGGATGACAGATTTCGAACTGGCCCGGCCCCCCGAATGGCTGCCTTCCAATTTCATATCGGGGCCGAAGACCATGCCCTTGCGGTTCAAGGCGCGCGCCTAGCCCAAAAGCTTGCGCAAATGATGGGCGAGCGCCTTGCCTACCAGTTAAGGTCCGCCAACAGGCCGGCATAGACCTCGATCCCGTCCCACAAGTTCCCCAGGCGCAGGTTCTCATTCTGGGCGTGTTGGTTGTCGTCATAATTGGCGATCGAAACGCCCACCATTGGAGCCTTCATCTGGTTGACGATTTCGGCCATTCCGGAACTGGCGCCAGAGAACGGCAGCTTCAATATGGGGTAGCCCACCGTCCTTGAAATGGAGGCCGCGACGGCTTTCGCCGCGGGACCGTCCATTGGCGATTCTGTTGCGATCGACGAGCCCGCGTCCCAATTGATCCGCGCAATCTTGGGATGGGCCAGCCGCAGAGCCAGATCAGGGGTATCTCGCACGATGTACCAGCCCTGTTTGGTGAGCCAGTCCTCGGTCAGGGCCTGGATACGCGCCGGCGTTTCGCCAGGGTCCAACCGGAAATCGAAGGAGGCGTCGCCCTGAGTGGCGATGGCGTTGGCGGCGCTGGGACCGTCATCGCCAGCATGGATCGCCCGAACGTTGAGTGTCGGCGCCATATAGCCGTCGGCCAATCGCGGAGGACCAATGTTGCGTCCAAGCCCAAGGCTCTGCTTTAGGCCTGTCTCCACGTCGGGAAGCGCAGCTAGGGCCGTACGATCCGCCGACGAGATCGGGGCGACGTCGTCATAGACGCCGGGGATCAGAATTCGGCCCTCATCGTCTCTCAAACTCATGACGAGCGAGGCGATCATCACGGTCGGGCTTGGCGCCCAAGAACCGTAGTGGCCGTCATGCAGCGGCTTCAGGGGACCATAGACCGTAGCCTTGAACCCGGTGATCCCGCGGTTTCCAAAATTGATTTCCTGTTTGCCGGATTGATGCATCGGGCCGTCGCCCATGATCAAAAGATCCCCGCGTACGGTCTCGAGGTGCTTGGCGACGAGCTTGGAAAAATGCGGTGAGCCCTGCTCCTCTTCACCTTCATAGAGCAGCTTGATGTTCACCGTCGGCTTGACGCCGCTCGCCTTGAGCGCGTCAAAGGCCGAAATCAAGGCCTGGATTGAGCCTTTGTCGTCACCGGCGGACCGCGCGTAGATGCGCCACTCCGGATCAAGGCTTGCGGCTGATTTCCAATCGATTGGCTTGGCTTCGGGAAGCGCGGTGCGCATGGAAGGCTCGAAGGGGGTCGAGATCCAGCCCTTCTGACTGATCGGTTGCCCGTCGTAATGGGCGTAAAAGACCACGGTTCGCGTAGCGCCTGGCGTCTTCAGCTCGGCAAAGACCGAGGGAGGCGTACCCGGCTCTGCAAATAGAAGCTCAGTCTTGAAGCCGCGCTTTTCGAGCAAGGACTGGATGTAGGCGGCGTTTTTCTCCACGTCGGCTTGAACCGTCGCGACATTGGGCATTGCGAGCAAGGCTGAAAAGTCAGCAAGGATCTCCCGCTCATGGGCTTTTCGCCAGGCCTGAACGGCGGCCTTCGGGGAGGCGGCTTGGACGTTGCTGACGGCGCCAAGCGCAAGGGTCACGCTCGCAACCAATATTCCTCGAAACATCATTTGCTTGGCTCTCAACAAAGTTCATCGCGGATAGCTGATTGCGGCCCCCGCCTTTGACCTGCGATACAATATTCCACGCACTGAGCGTCAGCTCTAAGTCGCCGGCCAAACGTAATGGGCCCCCGCGCGGCGACTATGCTAAGCGCGCGCCGCCGCCGGCAGCGTGTGAACGGCGGATAAACGCACCCCTCAGCATCGTCTCATCAGCCAGTAAGCAATCTCCAAAGTGACCCTAATCGATCACAGCACGTCAGGTCACGACCATGTTGAACGCCCGCACCCTCGACTGGACCCCGATGGATCACTCGGCCAAGCAACCGGCCAGGGCTGGTGATCTGGTCTCCGCCCACGCCGGCGGCATGCCGATCTATCGGGTCTTGGCCGTGGAGGGGGGGCGGGCCTGGGTCGCAACCGGTGAAGATGCGCCAGCTCGCGCGATGCTTCTCGAGGGCTTTCGGTGGATCGCGCGAAACCTTTAGGCGAGGTGGGCCGGTCGTTCGCAGATCGGCCGCCGCAAACCCGCGCCGATGATCTGCAGGCCGGCGGCGTCGTCAGCGGTCGCGGCTGCGCGAAGTTCGGTCTAGGTTCTCTGGGTGACCGTTGCTCTGACCTCCCTCGAACTTGCGCCCTGCCTGGTGGTGCTGCCAGGTCCACGCGCGGCGGTGGCCGACGCGACGGGCCCGCAACCTTTGCGCACGCCTGACGCCAGAGACCTTTTTGCGCAATGGCCGGTCTTGGTGGCGCATGCAGCGATGACGGCGCGCAGGCTGGGCGTTACGCCTCCGCCGCGATCGGCGCGGGTTTTTGACGCCCTTGAGCTCTTTGCCTTCGTCCGTCCGGCGCGGTTCTGCGCGCCGTCGGCTGCTGGTCTGGCTTTGGCCATGGGATTGCCCGAGCCGAACGGCGCCTCGGCGCAAGCCGTAGCGCTTCGTCAGGTTTGTGACCTCCTTCTCGCGGAGCTGGCGGCGAACCCGGAACCTTCTCGTGAAGAGGCCCTGGCGGTGGCGGAGACGTTGGCCAGAAGCGGTTGGCCCTGGGCGGGCGCGGTTTTGGGTGCGCTGCGCTCCGCCCCAGTCGGCAATATGTTTCGCACGTCGGGGCTCGACGCCTGGGCGCGGCTTACGGAGTGGGAGAGCGAGGCGCCTGCGGGGGAGCCGGGCTCTGAGCCCGTTCAACCGCAAGCCTCGCAAATGCGGCTTGCCGAGCTCTTGGCGCGTGCTGGCTTGGATGAAGCCCGTCCCGCTCAGGCCGAGTTCGCCAAGGAAGCGGCCTTCGCCTTCCAACCTCGTCAAAGGGAGGGAGAGCCTCGGATGATGTTGGCCGAGGCCGGCACGGGGATTGGCAAGACGCTGGCCTATTTGGCGCCCGCGTCACTGTGGGCCGAAGCCAACGGACCCGCGGTTTGGGTCTCGACCTATACGCGCGCGCTGCAGCGGCAGATCGAGCGGGAGAGCCATGCGATCTATCCGGATCCCAAAATGCGAGCGCGCAAGGCGGTCGTGCGCAAGGGACGCGAGAACTACCTCTGCCTGCTTAACTTCCAAGACGCAGTCAACGCCGCGCAGCTGGGCAGTGGCGATCTTGTCGGGATCGGGCTTACGTCACGCTGGGCGCGTGCGACCCGTGACGGCGACATGACGGGGGGCGATTTTCCGGCCTGGCTGCCCAGCTTGTTTTCAGTGTCACCCGCCGCACAGGCTTCTGCGGCCAACCTGGTGGATCGGCGCGGCGAATGCATTCATGCCGGGTGCCAGCACTATCGGACCTGTTTCATCGAAAAAGCGATCCGAGGATCGCGGCGCGCCGACATTGTGATCGCCAATCATGCGCTGGTGCTGACTCAGGCGGCTTTTGACGGCGCGCGCGCAGCGCGCGGAGCCAAGGGCGACGGGGAGACGACCCAGCTGAAGCGGATCGTGTTTGATGAAGGCCATCATCTCTTCGATGCTGCAGATTCGGCTTTCGCAGCGGCGCTTTCGGGCGCGGAGGCCGCAGAAATGCGACGCTGGATCCGCGGACCTGAAGGCCGCGGACGCCGCGGGCGCGGGCTCGAAGCGCGGCTCAGTGAGGTTTTGGGCGACCACGCCGACGCTTCAGCAGCGCTTCTCGAGGCGACGCGTGCGGCCTCGGTGCTTCCCGCAGAGGGATGGTCTGGCCGCATCGCGCCACCCAATGGCGAGGTAAACCCCCTTGGGCCGGTTGAGGCTTTCCTGGTTGCGGTGATGGAGCAATTGCGCGCCCGCTCAGCGCCTAGCGAAGTGGGAATGGAATGCGCAGCGCGCCCAGCACTGGACCTGGTCCGCTCTACGGCGAGAGCTGCTGGCGAAGGGCTTGCGAAGATTGAGGCGCCCTTGCTGGCGTTGGCGCGACAGCTGGAGGAAGTGCTGGACGCCGAGGCCGCAGAACTGACGACGGCGGATCGAGCGAGGATCGAGGGCGCGTTACGCGGCCTCGACCGGCGCGCGCGAATGACGCTGCCGGCGTGGCGCTCAATGCTGCGGGCCATTGATGAAGACGCTGAAGACGACCCGGATTTCGTGGATTGGTTTGATGCGACGTTTCTTTATGGCCGGGTCGTCGACGCTGCCTGCCGCCGCCACTGGGTTGATCCGACCGAGCCCCTGACAAATGCCGTGATTGCGCCGGCCCACGGGGTCCTGGTGACCTCAGCGACCCTGGCTGATAGCACCCTCGACGATCCCTTCGCGCTGGCCGAGATGCGCACCGGCGCTGCAAGGCTGCCCGACCGGCCGAAAACCCTGAGGCTCGCCTCACCCTTCGACTATGCAGCCCAGGCCCGGTGCTTTGTGGTGACCGATGTCGGCAAGGACGATCCGCGCCAGGTGGCGGCTGCAATGCGAGAGCTGTTCCTGGCCGCCGGCGGCGGCGGTCTTGGTCTTTTTACGGCGATCCGGCGTTTGCGCGCCGTGCACGACAAGATCGCAGCTCCCCTCGCCGATAAGGGCATCGCGCTATATGCCCAGCACATAGATGGCGAGGTCAGCTCGCTGGTGGATATCTTCCGGGCCGAAGAAGACGCCTGTCTCCTCGGAACCGATGCAGTGCGCGATGGCGTCGACGTTCCCGGCCGGTCCTTGCGCCTGCTGGTTTTCGATCGCGTTCCCTGGCCGCGGCCGGACATTTTGCACAAGGCCCGGCGCGCCCGCTTTGGAGCGAAGGGCTATGACGATGCTGTGGCGCGTGGGCGGATCGCCCAGGCCTTCGGTCGCTTGATCCGCCGCGCCGAGGACAAGGGATGTTTCGTGATGTTGGATGCGGCTGCGCCCACGCGTCTGTTCTCAAGTCTGCCTGACGGCGTGGAGCTGCAGCGGGTCGGGCTTGTCGAGGCGATCGAGGGGGTGGCTGAGTTTCTGTCAGGGCATGGGGGTCGCGCAGAGCCCTAAGCGAGCGCCTTCATCAATCCCTCGAGGATCATGCCCCAGCCGCCTTCGGTCTGTTTAGCGTACTCTTCAAGGACGCCTTGGTGGGTGAGCAACACCCGGCACCCGCTTCCTGCAGCGAAAAACTCGAGGCTCACCCTTGAGGCCTGGTTTGAGAACTTAGGGACGGCGAAATCGAAAACCAATCGCTTAGGTCGGTCGATCTCCAGGTAGGTTCCAACGTGCTCGATATCGCCCATGTCGGCTCGCCGATCCGTGAAATTGAAGTGTCCGCCGACCCGAGCATCGATTTCAGCCTTGATCATCTGTCCGCTCGGCGTCGCAAACAGGAACCGGCCGGCGATGGCCGGATCTAACCAGGCATCGAAGACCTGTTCAGGGGTTTCTTTGAAAGTATGGGTGACGCAGACGGTGGTCATCTTGGGCGGGGTGTCGCTCATGATGTTTCCTTAAGAGCGGCCTCAAGTTGGCCCAGACGCCACGACCACAGGCCGCGCTGGGCCTCGATCCACGCCTGAGCCTCATCAAGCGGGGCCGGATTGAAACTTATGACGTGATCTCGGCCTTCGATTCGCCTGGAGACCAGCTTGGCCCGCTCAAGCATCCGGATGTGCTTTGAGACGGAGTTGAGGGAGATTGAAAACGGTGCGGCGAGGTCGGTGACGCGCGCTTCGCCAGCTGCAAGTCGCCCTAGGATTGCGCGGCGGGTCGGATCGGCCAGCGCTATCAGCGTGTCGTCTAGCATCATTCACCCATATAGGTGAATATAGATGTTTGCAAGCTGAACGGCTGCAGACTTCGTAGAATTCACGCTGCGACGGACAGCTGTTCGAAAAGGTCGGCTGGAAATGGAGAGGCGTAGGGTTCGACGCCCAGTCGGTGACGAACTTCGGCGAGCGGTTTGTCCCACAAGCTTTCCCAGTTTACGCCGAGCAGCGGAGCCGTGCGGCGTGCGTGGGTCCAGGCCCGCAAGATCACAGGCAGCATGATCGCCCCGCCTTCTGGTCTCTCAAACGCGATACGGCTCAGCACCATGCCGAGGAACATCGAAGAATAGTGGTGGCCAAACTGGCCGAGCTGGAAAGCTGAAATCGCCACCTCGTGGAGAGCGGTGGTCTGATAACCCGCCACGATATGCCAAAGGTCGTGACATTGAAGGATGCGGGCGTTGAGATAGTCGAGCGGCGGGGGAAGCTTGTCTAGGCCAAGCGCGTCGCGATCGAGAACCTCAAGGTCAAAGCCGCTCTCGACAATCAGCGTGTGGAACTGGGCGCCTAAAGAGCCGGCCGGACAGCGCGCCAGCCGCGGCAATGAGAATTTGTCGGGGTAGCCTTGCGCGACGGCGCCTTGGATCCCGGGATAGGCCAGCGAAGCCTTGCCGATCCGCGCCTGCAGGCGCGGCGAAACCAAGCCCGCGAGCGCCGCCGTCTTGGTCGTGACGCTGGCCGCCCCCAAGCCAGCGCGCGGTTCGTCAAGCAGGCCCCAAAGCCCCAGCCAGAACGCCGCTGGGATAACCTCCGGATGGGCGCCCGCTTCGGCGTCAGTCAAGATCGGCTTGGCCCCGATCGGCTGGCCCAAATATCCCTCCGATACCGCGTCATAGAGGCCAGGAATGCTTTCGGGGGCGGCGGCCGCGCCGTGCAGCCAAAGTGCGGCCAAGGCCATCAGATCCGCCGGCTGCGGATCTGCTTGCAGTCGGCGACCAAGGCTCCTGGCTGCGTCAGGTTCCGAGCCCGACTGAGCCAGAGCTTCAAAGCCAGCGCGTTCCCTATCGGTATTCATGCCGAAGATGGAGCATGGCGACTATTGCGATTTTGTGTCTGGTCCCTCGACCGACACCCGTTGGTCGCGACCAAAATTCGGGGCCGCGCTCTCCTGGCCCGCAGCGATAATCCCACGGCGAATTTCGCGCGTACGCGTGAACAGCTCGAAAAGTTTGTCGCCCTCGGCCCAGCGAATGGCGCGCGACAGAGCCTGGAGGTCTTCCGTAAACCGCCCAAGCACCTCGAGCACGGCGTCCTTATTGGCCAGGAACACGTCGCGCCACATCGTGGGATCGGAAGCTGCAATTCGGGTGAAGTCGCGAAAACCCCCGGCGGAGTATTTCATCACCTCACCGCGCGTGACGCCCTCAAGGTCGGCAGCTGTGCCGACGATATTGTAAGCGATGAGGTGAGGCAGGTGACTGGTGACCGCCAAGACGAGATCATGGTGCCGTTCGTCCATCAGCTCGACGTTGGACTTAAGCGCCGTCCAGAAATCCGTGAGCCGTTCCGTGGCCGCCAGATAGGGCGCATCGGTGCGTTGCTGGGGTGTCAAGATCACCCAGCGGTGGTGGAAGAGTTCGGCGAACCCGGCGTCTGGCCCCGACTGCTCGGTGCCTGCGATGGGGTGCCCGGGAATAATAAAGCAGCTCTCAGGAAGGGCCTTGGCCAAGGCCTCACTGACGGCTGACTTGACCGAACCCACATCGCTGACCGTCGCGCCGGGCTTCAGGCCCGGCGCGCACGCCCGCGCGGCCTCGGCCATCGCCATGACGGGGACTGCGAATATGACGAGGTCTGCGTTTTGGCAGGCCTCGGCGGCGTCAGCTGTTACGACATCGGCGAAGCCCAGGGCTTGAACGCGCTCACGCACGTGGGCCGATAGATCGGCCACGGCGACTTGACTGACTGCGCCTGCAGCGCGCGCGGCCAATATCACCGATGCACCGATCAGGCCGCATCCGATGACAGCTATTTTCGGATAGATGGGCGCGTTCATGTGGTCATGAAGGCGCCGAGCGCCTCGACGAGGGCGCGGTTGTGGGCCTCAAGGCCAATCGTAATCCGAATGTGGTCAGGCAGGCCGTAATTGCCGACGGCGCGCACCAGCAAGCCCCGCGCAGTCAAGAAGGCGTCAGCCTCAGCGGCCGTGCGGCCAGGGACCTTTGGAAAGCCGACCAGCACGAAATTGGCGGCGGATGGACCGACCACATCAAGCCCAAGCCCGGAGATCTGTTGCGTGAGCCAGGGTCTCCAGGTCTCGGCGAGGTCCAGGGACGCGCGCTGAAAACCCTGGTCGGCGAGCGCAGCGACCGCTGCGCGCTGGGCGGGGAGCGAAGTATTGAACGGCAATCGGATCCGATCGACCGCCTGGGTGATCTCCAAGGGCGCATAGCCCCAACCAATGCGCAGAGCCGCAAGGCCGTGCAATTTGGAGAAGGTGTGGGTGACCACCACATTTGGCGCGGTCCGCGCCAGATCGATGCCGTCATCAAAGCTGGGATCTGAGCAGAACTCGCTATAGGCGCCGTCAAGGACGAGCACGACACGCCGCGCCAGCGCGTCATGCAATCGACGGACCTCAGAAAACGGAATCCAGGTCCCGGTCGGGTTTCCGGGGTTCGCCAAGAACACGATCCGCGTGCGATCATCGACGCACTTCAAGAGTTCGTCCACGTCGATGCGGAAGTTGGGTTCGGGGGCGCGGCGAACCTCGGCCTGACACGCATAGGCGCCGATGGCGAAGGCGGCGAAGCCATATTGGCCTTGCACCATATTGTCGCCCGGCTCGAGAAATGTCTGGTTCAAGAGGGCGAACACTTCGTCCGACCCGCAGCCGAAGATCAGGCGTTCGGGCTCCAGGCGGTAGTGCTCGGCGATGGCGGTGCGGATAAGGGTCGCGCGGGGATCTGGATAGACATGCAGACTTCGCTCAGCCGAGGCGTAGGCTTCCTGGGCCTTGTCGCTAGAACCCAGCGGATTTTCGTTGGCTGAAAGTTTGATCGGATCAGCAATACCATCGGCGCTCGCCTTGCCGGGCACGTAGGCGTGGATCTCCATTATTCCAGGCTTGGGAATGGGGCGCGCTGCCGTTGCGCGGTCGAGGGGAGCGGCGTCTTCAAGCATGAGACCGAGGATCTTCGATGGCGCCTGTTGGCGTGAGGCCCGCCTCTTACACGTCCAGCGGCGCTGGCGCAGCCCCGATCACGCCGGAGAGTTTGCCAGGCGCGCGCGCCAATCGCGGGTCGTTCGCCTGATAGAAGCCGGAGAGCATGAAGAGCTTCAGGCCGCCGGCTTCGACAAGAAGCGTGGCTGCGACGGCGTCGCGGCTGAAGCCTTCCTCAATCGCTTTTGCGGACTGAGGGGCGTCGGTGACCCAAAACGTATTGTCGGCGCCCGTCGGTTCAATCTCGACCTCAGCTACGGCCAGGGCTGCAAGCGGACCCCAGGCGGCAAGGCAGGGCAAGGCTGCAAACACTCTAAGCTTGGGTTCGGCGAGCAGCCTCGCCCACCAGGCGCTGTCCGGCGTGAGCGCACATACCCCGACGCCGCCGAGACTGCGGGCCTCTGCAATGGCTTCTTCGGGTTTGCTGACCTGGCGCAGCAAGGGCGCAACGCCAAAGCGCAATCGAGCGACTTCGACCGTCCGGCCAGGGTCGCGTCCACCCCAGGTGGCCAGATGGAAGGGGCCCTGGGTCGCAAGACTGTCGCCGATCAACTCCCGCCAAATCCGCACGATCAGCCCGGGACGCGCACCATTGCGCGGTCCGGCGAGCAGCGATCTCAGGAGTTGGGTCTCTCGACCGGGACGAAGCGCAAACCGTCCCGCCTCGCCCGCTGCGGCTTTCGCCGCGGCCACGGACTTGGCGAGGCTGGCGCGCTCGACAACCAAACGCAGCAAGTCCGCGTCGATGGCGTCGATGCGTTTGCGGACCTCTTCGAGTGACGGCGGTGTTTCGGCCTTGGCCATTTTCTCCCCCAGACCGAAGGTTTGCGACCTAAGTCATTGCGGCGAGAGGCGCAATAGGCCGACATGCCGCAAGAAAGTTGCATGAGAAACCACCGGCGTGGTGTGCGGCGGCGAGCTTCCCTCTCAATCAGACTAAGGCGCTCGGAACGAAGCGCCGCCCCATGAATTGGTAATAACGGTCTCGTGATGTTGGCGGTGTGGAGGAAGGTGTTCCGCGCCACGCAATGAGCAGCGGGTCCTACGTCAATCGCGGCGCAATTCGCCGCTAAATCAAGGATTTGGAAATGCAAAAATTCGGTCGGAGCCTTATAACAGGCGCTGCTGTCGTCGTTGCTCTCTCCCTGGCGGCCTGTCAAAAGCCCGCCGATACATCCGGAGCAAACGCTGACGCAGCGAACGCGGCGGCCAATTCTGCAAACGCCGCCGCCAATAGCGCTAATAGTGCGGCTGGCGCCGCCGCCAACAACGCCGCGAGCTCCGGATCCAACGCCGCCTCGGCGGCCGACAGCGCTGCGGCCGCGCAGCAAAGCGCAACGACCCCTGCGGCGAGCCCGCCAGCGGCTCCCCCGCCGAAATAGGTCTTCAGGGTCCAAAATGATCGTTTGAAGCCGTCGGACGGGCTCTCAAGCTCGAACGGCGGCTTCAGATGCGGCTTCAGATGGCGGCTGGGCGGTCTTGTTGATCGCAGCAGGATTTAGGCTGCGGCTGCAGCCTTGGCGGCTGCGTCGGTCTTTGGGGTTTCCGAAAGCGCAGCTTGCAAGGCGGCCAGCAGGTGCTCTGGCTTCATCGGCTTTTCAACGACCCCGTTCATACCGGCGTCCAGGTAGGCCTGGGCGTCTTCCGGTTCGGCGTTGGCGGTGAGCGCAATGATCGGAACAAGGCCTGGCACGCCGGGAATCTCGCGAATTGCGCGCGTGGCCGCCACCCCATCCATGATCGGCATCTTGATGTCCATCAAGATGAGGTCAAAGCGCCCGGCCCGGGCGATCTCAACGGCTTCGGCGCCGTCGCAGGCGCTCTCGCTGGTGCAGTCGAACATTTCGCACAGAGCCTGAGCGACCATTCGGTTGGTGGCGTTGTCGTCAACGACCAGGATGTGGGCCGAACGCTCCGCAATGTGCGGCTCGGCGACCGGCGTTTCCGAGGCGATTGGCAAAAGAATATCGAAAATCACAGTTTCAGAGGCGCCGCCGGCGCCTTCCGTTCGCATTGTTCCGCCTAGGCCTTCCACGATCTGGCGCGCAAGGACCACGCCGATAGCGACCTCGAGACCGAAACGAGAGTCGATATCACGTACGCGGGCTTCAAGGTCTTGGGCCTCCCAGGCCGGATTTCGCGCGCCGCGAACGCGCCCTTCGAGGCGTACGCCCTCGGAGCTGATCACGGTGCGAACGCTGGCTTCCACAGCGCCGCGCCGCATGCTGGCCACGGCCTCGCCGACGAAACCGCCAAACACCTGAAGGAGACGGGACCGGTCACCAAGCGCGCAGGCTTCAGGATCGCCATCGTAGGAAACCAGAAGCGTCACACCGCTCATTTCCGCAGCGGGCTGCCAACGGCTATGAACCTCGTCGACGAGCTCCCTTAGGCGAAGCGGCGAAGGGTCCAAGGTCAGCCCCTCTTGGGTGACCGTCCGAAGATTGATGGCGGCCTCAAGGAGCCGGCTAACGCCGCCTGCAGCTTCGGCCACGCTGCTGACGCACGCCTCCGCATCAGGCGAAAGGCGTTGCCGCTGGAGCTGTTCCGTGAGCGCCAACACACCTTCCATCTGTTGACGGATATCGCAGGTGACGCGGTCGAAGAAGAACGTAGGCAGGGACATGGACAGCCAGAGGTTGCGAGACGCGACTGAGACCCACCATGGCGCCAAGCGCTTGCGGAGAGGTTAAGTGACAGATGACAAATCGATTTTGACTGAAACACGTTTCGGGCCTTGGAAGCCCGATGAGCGGCCAGGCTTCCCGCAGCGACGGTGTTCGCGCATATGAGAGCGATGATCGAGGAGCAAGGTGCGCTTGTACTGTTCTCGGGCGGACAGGATTCAACTGTCTGCCTGGCGTGGGCGCTTGAGCGCTATCTTCGGGTCGAAACCGTGGGGTTTGACTATGGACAGCGTCACGCAGTCGAGCTTGCGGCGCGCGCCCGCGTCCGTGGGCGCATCGCCGAACAATTCCCCGCCTGGGGTCGGCGACTTGGTGAAGACCATGTGCTGGAGATGAAGGGTTTTGGGGCGGTGGCGCACTCGGCGCTGACCGCGGAGCGCGCCATTGAGATGACGGCCAAGGGCCTGCCCTCGACGTTCGTGCCGGGGCGTAACCTGGCTTTCTTGGTCTATGCTGCAGCCTTGGCGGACCGCAGAGGCCTTAAATCGCTGGTCGGCGGCATGTGCGAGACCGACTTTTCCGGCTACCCGGACTGCCGGCGCGATACGCTCGAGGCCATGCAGCAGGCGCTCAACATGGGAATGGCGCAGGACTTCGCCGTCGAGACCCCGCTCATGCACCTCACCAAGGCGCAAACCTGGGCTCTTGCGAAGGGGTTGGCGGGCGAGGAGCTGGTGCAGATAATCATCGAAGACAGCCACACCTGCTATTTGGGCGTCCGCGAGGAGCTGCATGCCTGGGGATATGGCTGCGCGACCTGCCCGGCCTGCGAACTTCGCGCCCGCGGATGGCGCGACTGGGTTGACCAGGATCGGCCTGAGCTGAAGCCATGAGTTATGCGGTGAAGGAAATTTTTCTCACCCTTCAAGGCGAGGGCGGCCAAGCCGGCCGAGCGGCGGTCTTTTGCCGTTTTTCGGGCTGCAATCTCTGGTCAGGTCGCGAGCAGGACCGCGCTGAGGCGATCTGCAAATTCTGCGACACTGATTTTGTCGGAATGGACGGCCCAGGGGGCGGCAGGTTCGCCAGCGCGCATGACCTGGCGCTCGCCATCGAGGCGGCCTGGCGCGGCGGCGGCGAAAACCGACTTGTGGTCATGACCGGCGGCGAGCCCCTGTTGCAGCTCGACAACGCGCTCATCGAAGCGCTGCACGCCCGTGGATTTTCGGTGGCGCTGGAGACCAACGGCACGTTTGCTGCGCCAAAAGGCGTCGACTGGATCTGTGTGAGTCCCAAGGGCGACACTGAGCTGGCCCAGACGAGCGGGCAGGAATTGAAGCTGGTTTATCCGCAAGACGGCGTCGATCCGACGCGCTTTGAAGACTTGGCGTTTGACCGCTTCGCGCTGCAGCCTATGGACGGCCCGGACCTTGAGCAGAACACGGCGGCCGCCATCGCCTATTGCCTTGCCCATCCTCGCTGGCGTTTAAGCGTCCAAACGCACAAATACCTTGGCATCGCCTAAGGGCGCTATTTCTGAAAATCGCAGTCCAAGACCTGATGAGTTCCAAAATCTTTGAGATCACCAAGGCCGCGACCTTTGACGCGGCGCATCACCTGCCTCACGGCCCGGCGGGCCCCTATACGCGTCTCCACGGTCATTCCTTCCGCGTCGAAGCGACGGTGAAGGGCCAGGCTGAAGGCGAAATTGGCTGGGTCGCCGATCTGGGGGATCTTGACCGGGTACTGCGCGCAGCGGCCGGCGAACTCGATCATGGGATGCTAAACGAGAAACCTGGCCTTGAGAGCCCAACGCTCGAGCGCATCTGTGTTTGGTTCGCCGAGCGCCTAAAGCCGGCCTTTCCAGGCCTTTCCCGGATCGTCGTATCGCGGCCGACTGTCGGTGAAAGCTGCGCGTTGAACCTGGATTAATTCCCGGCTTTGTCATCCTTCTTGCCGCTGGGGATGACCGCGCCCGCCACGTCGCCAGCCCCACGCGCGGCTGCGCCGATCGCCTTTGCGCTCACGCCCGCGGCTGCGCCAGCCACGCCAACGGCCGCCCCGCCAACCGCTCCTACCGCACCAACCGCTAGGCATCCGCAAAGCATTACTGTGCTGGCCAGCAATAGAGCGGCCGAAGCAACCGTTCTCGGCGTCATTTGCGCGCTCCCCCAACACATGCGCCCAGCTTGCTTGAGGATTGCTTCCGAAAGAAGGCGGTTATCAAAGCTCGTGAATCGCCTTGTCTTGGCGGCGGTCTTGAACGCGGCGCATGGGGCCGGCGTAGGCGAGATCCTTCTTGCGTCGCCGATCAGGACCGAAATAGTCGTCGCTTCTCACAAAGGGCCGGGGGTGGTCGATGACCTGGCTAATGCGTGCAATGACCCCACGCGCCGTTAGGGGCTTGGTGAGGAACTCCGTCACGCCAGCGTCGCGCGCCTCGTTCACGCGCGCGGCGGTCGAATGTCCGGTGATCATGATCACTGGACACATCGGATTTGGGCTGTCAGGCGAGCGACGCAGCAGGCGCACGAAATCAATGCCGTCCAGCGGCTGCATCGACAGGTCCGTCATGATGATGTCAATCGGCTGACTGCGCAGCATTTGCAGGCCCTCCGCCCCATCGCCCGCCTCGAAGATCTGGCGCACGCCAACGGCCTTGAGGATTTCGCACAGCAGTACGCGCATGTGGATGCTGTCTTCGACAATCAGGATTTTCAACAGGTCGTAGCGCAAGGTCGATCCATGTCTGGACTTGGGCGGCGTCCATCCTGCGCCATGCTCAATCGACGCCCCATTGAGAGTGCCAGATTACGTCTCGGAAATATATCCTATCATTTCAAGTTTCGTCGTTTGTTGAAAATATTAAGCCTCTGGAATTGCGAGATAATCTCGAACGCCAATCGGATGAAATCATCCCGCACTCAGCAACCAAGTTCGTTGAACCGGCTATGGTTTCAAGCGCTGTTGAATTGTCCGCGATGGCGCAGGAAAGCATCAGCTAGGACGCAGGCGACCATCGCCTCGACGACCGGGACAGCCCGAATGCCGACGCAAGGGTCATGGCGCCCCTTCGTGCGAAGCTCAATTTCTTCGCCCGCTTCATTGATCGTACGCCGCGGGGTCAGAATTGAGGAGGTTGGTTTGAAGGCGACCCGGGCTGTGATCGGCTGTCCGGTCGAAATACCGCCCAAGATGCCGCCAGCGCTATTTGTTAGGAAGACCGGTCCGGCGTCGCCGGCGCGCATTTCGTCGGCGTTTTCTTCGCCGGAGAGCGCGGCTGCGGCGAAGCCTGCGCCGATCTCAACGCCCTTCGCCGCGTTGATCGACATCAGCGCAGCGGCAAGTTCGGCGTCCAGTTTTCCATAGATAGGCGCACCCCACCCGGCGGGCGCGCCCAAGGCCTCGACCGCCACGATGGCGCCTGTGGACGAACCGGCCTTGCGCACCATCTCCAGGTGCTCCTCCCAGATCGGCGCCATCTGCGGATCGGGGCACCAGAACGGATTGGTTTCGGTTTGATCCCAATCCATTCGCTCTTTGGCCACAGCGTGAGGCCCGATCTGGACGACGGCGCCGCGAATCTGGACGCCAGGGATGATCTTGCGCGCGATTGCGCCCGCCGCCACGCGCGCTGCGGTCTCACGCGCCGACTGGCGCCCGCCGCCACGATAGTCCCGCACGCCATATTTGGCGAAGTAGGTGTAGTCGGCATGGCCAGGGCGAAAGGCTGTCGCGATTTCAGAATAATCCCGACTGCGTTGGTCAACGTTGTCGATAATCATCGAGATCGGCGTGCCGGTGGTGACCTGTTGGGGCCGGTGATCATCGGAAAAAACGCCGGAGAGGATGCGCACGGCGTCCGGCTCTTGGCGTTGGGTTACGAATTTACCCTGCCCGGGGCGCCGCTTTTCCAGCCATGTCTGAATGTCCGCCTCGACGAGGGGAATACCGGCCGGACAGCCATCAACGACACAGCCCAGGGCTGGCCCGTGGCTCTCGCCCCAGGTGGTAACGCGAAAGAGATGGCCGAACGTATTGTGCGACATGGCGGGGCTTTTAGCGACTAAGCGGGCGGCCCACAAACTAGGGCGGCCCCATGGCCTTTCCGAAGAAAATTAGCGCCATCTCCAATGCGTCGTGGTGGGTCTGGCCCTGTGGGACGTCATTTTGACAGACCAAGAGCGTGGCGCGGGCTTCATCAGAGCATATCGACAAGAAGTCGTAGTGGCCCACGCCCGGCAGGCCCTTCAGTTGGGCGCGGGGAATGGATCGGGCGACGAGGCCGCCGTTGGTGTGGGCGGGAGCGACGGAATCGGCTTCCCCGAGGATGACCGCGACCGGCGTCGAGATGGCCGCAAAGCTTGCAGGATCGAAGGCCTGGACGAAGGCTGGAGCCATTACAAATGTCGCCCTAACCCCGCGGATCGAGTGATCATCGCCTGCATGATGCGCATCGGCCGCCAGCTCCGGCGCTTCTAAAGCCGCGCTCGCCTGCTCAAGGGTCACGGGAAGCTCGGGTTGGGGTTTGCAAACCCCATCATCGGGATGCTGGGCGCAAAAAGCGTGGAAGCGGTTGAGATCTGTGCGGGCCCCGCTCGCCTCAAGAGCGGTGAAACCGCCGCTGGCGAAGCCCACAATCCCAAGCCGTTTCAGATCCATGTGCCCGCTAAGCGTCGGATCGGCCTTCACACGCTCCAGCGCCGCGTCGAGATCACCCGGGCGATCCCAAAAAAGCGTTGCGCCAGCGACGGTCATCTTGTCGACGCTATTGTTGCCGGGGTGATCGACTGCGATGACGATATAGCCCTGCTGGGCCATGACGGTAGTGAACCAGGCCATCATTCGCGCAGAACCCCCATAGCCATGCGAAAACAGTATGACGGGGTGGCGTCGGTCATCTGCGAAGGGGGCGTTCAAGGCTGCATCGCCCACATAGAAGAGGACATGGCCAGGCGCGCCGATGTCGAGCGATTGCTCGGCTACGCCTTCAGCGGCGGGATACCAGACCGTGATGCGGACAAGGGCGCGATGTTCAGCATCGCGCAGCGCAGCTGTGGGATTGGTCGTTTCGAGATGTCGTTCACCCGCCGGGCTGGCCTTGGCCGGTGCGACGAAAACCATCGCCGCTACGGCGATCGTCAGCAGGGTGAATAGTCGCGTCATAGGCCGGTCCCAAAGAATCCTGGGAGCGACCCTAGGCGAGGCGTCGGGGCGACGCTGCTTAAATCGCGATCACGCCGCCCAGGCCGCGGCGAAGCGGCGCAGCAAAGCCCTGGCGGCGGAATCGACGGCCCCGACCTTGCTTGGCGCCAGGCGCAGGAAGAGGTGGCCCTGGCGGTGGGGACCTCGCGCCGGCAGGCCTTGTCCCACCAGCCGAACAAGCTTGCGTTCTCCCGCCTTCTTGGTCAGCCAAACGATCCGACGCCCAAGGGGGGTTTCAACGGCGACGCGGCCGCCTTCGGCCAATGTTCGGGCCGAAACCGATGCATTGATCCAGATGTCGTCCCCCCGCACGAGCACGTCAGGCGCGCCGCCGAGAACGACAGCGAGCTCAGAGGCGCCGACACGCACAGTGTCTCCAGTTCTCAAGCCGGCTGGCAATCGCACCCGAACCCGCCGGCCATTTGAAAATTGATGTTCTGTCCAGCCGCCGCCAAGCGCCAAAAAAGGGTCGATCTTGAGCACTGTGGGTTGAGGCGGCTGTCTGACCGGAGGCTGACAGATCCGCTCTGCGCCCACCTGAACCGCTTGAAGCCGATGATAGGCCGCAACGACGCGACGAAACGCTTCGCCTTCGCCGCCCGCGCGGTCGGGATGAGCGCCCTTGGCCGCTTCGCGGAAGGCGCGACGCAGGTCGCTGGGTGTAAAGAACGGACCCAGGCCCAGGACTTCACGTGCAGTTTTCAACGAGATCGCGGAGGGGGACGTCATATTGGCGGCAAAATCGCCGCGACATGGTCAATGGCGGGTTAAGCCTCGGCAAGTCGACCGACTGCGCGCTATAGGCTGTGATCAAATGACCAATAAAACGCTCATTCCGCCGTCGCCTTCCGAGGACGACTATATTCGCCGGGTGGCCGAGGCCGAACCTGCGCCGCTGCTGAACGAAGCCGACCCATTTGCGCTTTTCAACGCCTGGCTTGGCGAGGCGCTGGACAAGGAGCCTGAGGCCAACGCCATGTCTTTGGCGACGGTTGACGGCGAAGGCCTGCCGGACGTGCGCATGGTGCTCCTGAAGGACGCCGATGAGCGCGGCTTCGCCTTCTACTCCCACGTCGAAAGCGCCAAAGGTCAAGAACTGGCGATCAATCCGAAAGCTGCGTTGCTCTTCCATTGGAAGTCGCTCCGCCGCCAGATCCGGGTGCGGGGCGCAGTGTCGCCGGTCTCCAGCGAAGAAGCCGATGCCTACTGGGCCACGCGCGCCCGCGCCGCCCAACTCGGCGCCTGGGCTTCTCAACAGTCGCGCCCGCTCCCGGATCGCTTGGCGTTCGAAAAGAAAATCGCCGAGTTTGGACTGAAGTTCGGCCTTGGAAAGGTGCCCCGCCCGCCACACTGGTCGGGATGGCGTGTTTCGCCGCAGACGATCGAGTTTTGGCGCGATCGACCGTTCCGTTTGCATGAGCGCCTGGTCTTTACGCGCAAGGACGAGGGTTGGACGACCCGTCGGCTATTTCCTTGAGCCAGGGCCAAGAGGCCGAGATCGTCGCCTGGCTGGAGGAACGTTGCGAACGAACCATCGAAACCGCGTGCGCGCGGATATTCTTGGGCGGCGAGGCGGCCTGGAAGCTCAAGCGCAACGCCGACCTGGGGTATGTGGATTTTTCGAGCCTTGAGAAGCGCAAGTGGGCGCTCGATCGAGAGCTGGCTTTCAATCGGACAGCGGCTCCCGACATCTATCGGGCGGTAAGGTCGATCACGCGCGAACCCGACGGCGCCTTAGCCTTCGATGGCGCCGGCCCTATAGTCGAATACGCCCTGGAGATGCGCCGCTTTGACCAGGGGGCGGTCCTGGCGACAAATCCCAGCGTCATCGATGGCGAGATGGCCGATGCGCTCGGCCGGATGATCGCTGGCTTTCATGCCGCCGCCCCTTTGCGGCCCGCTGGCGGAATTCGGTCGCTCGAGTGGACAGTCAATTCGAACGCCGGATTGCTGGACGCGTTTAAGCCGGACCTCGGCGCCGACCGGGTTGAGGCCTTAATCGCTCTGACCGAGGCTGAACTTGCGCGCCAACGGCCGCTCCTGGCGAGCCGCACGCGTTCGGGCTTTTCGCGTCGCTGCCATGGTGACCTGCACCTGGCCAATATTCTGTTGGAGAACGGCGAGCTGATCGTCTTCGACTGCATCGAGTTCAGTGACCTTTTGAGTGATCTCGATGTTCAGTACGATCTGGCGTTTCTGCTGATGGATCTGCAATTTCGGGGACGGGCTGACGCGGGCGTGCGCGTCTTGTCGGCCTACCTTGACCAGGCCGCGCGCCATTTTGGGCCGCAGCTTTGGGAAGGCCTGGCGGCGCTTCCGCTGATGCTGGCGGTGCGCGCCGCTATCAGGGCGCACGTCTCCATGCATTCAGGCGATGTCGAACTCTCAAAGGCTTACCTCGATGCAGCCATTTCCCATCTGTCGCCGCCACCGCCGTCTCTGACGGCGGTCGGAGGCTTCTCGGGGACTGGAAAATCGACTTTCGCGCGCATGATCGCGCCGGCGTTGGGGGCTGGGCCTGGTGCGGTGGTGTTGCGGACGGATGAGGCCCGAAAACGCTTGGCCGGCGCAGGTCCGGTCGATCGGCTAGCCCCGGAAATCTATACGGCCGAGTTCTATGCGGCGGTCTATGATTGCATCTTCGAAGCGGCGAGCTTGCTCTTGAAGTCCGGCCACGCGGTGGTCCTCGATGCAACCTTTACGCAGCCTTCGTTGCGCGCACGCGCCGAGCGGCTGGCCGCAGAAATCGGCGTCCCGTTTCAGGGGTTTTGGTTGGAGGCGCCCGTCGATGTCCTTGAGGCGCGCCTCGGGGCCCGCGTCGGCGATGCTTCAGACGCAACGATTGGGGTCCTGCACGATCAGATTTCGCGGTTTTCCGGCCAGACGGTCAACTGGACGCGGATCGATGCGTCCCAGCCGGGCCAGCAAGCCTACGCATCATGGGTCGCCTCCGTTGCGTCTGCAGCCGCCGCCAACTAGCCTATTGGAAAGCCTGAGAAAGGCTCGATCGGAAGGAATTTGATATGCTCGGGCTGATGCAGAGCTGGCCGCTCACGGTCGATAAGATTCTCGACCACGCCAAGACTTGGCATCCTGAGCGCGAGATCGTCAGCCGATCAGTTGAAGGCCCTATCGTTCGAACCACCTATGCAGCGTTGCATGAGCGGGCCAAGCGGGTCTCCAATGCGCTGAAGGCTTTGGGCGTTCAGCCGGGCGATCGCGTGGCGACGCTTGCGTGGAACACGGCCCGACACATTGAGACCTGGTATGCGATCATGGGCATGGGCGCGGTTTGCCACACGCTCAATCCAAGGCTCTTCGCTGACCAGCTCTGCTACATCATCAACCACGCCGAAGACCGGATCATCTTCACAGACCTCACCTTCTTGCCGACCCTGATCGAACGTCGGGCCGACATGCCGAGCGTGAAGCACATCATTGTCATGACCGACGAGGCGCATTTTGGCGCGGTGACGCTTCCAGGGGCGCTTTGTTTCGAAACCTTGGTGGCCCAAAACTCGGCGGACTGCGTCTGGGGTGACTTCGACGAAAACACCGCCGCGGCGCTTTGCTACACCTCGGGCACGACCGGCAATCCCAAAGGCGTCCTTTACTCACACCGCTCCAACTTCATCCATACGCTCGTCACCATGGGCAAGGATGTGATGGGAATTTCAGCGGTCGACACCGTCTTGCCAGTGGTCCCCATGTTTCATGCAAACGCCTGGGGCCTGGCGTTTTCCTGCGCAGCTGTCGGGGCGAAACTCGTCAACCCCGGTCAGAAACTGGATGGAGCCTCCATCTATGAGCTTCTTGAAAGCGAGGAGGTGACTTTCTCCGCGGCCGTCCCGACGGTCTGGCAGATGCTTCTGACGCACATGCGCGAGCAGAACCTAAAACCCTCGACCTTGAAGCGGGTGGTGATCGGCGGATCCGCCGTGCCTGAGGCCCTGGTTCGGGCGTTTCGCGATGACTATGGGGTTTCTGTCACCCATGCCTGGGGGATGACCGAGACGAGCCCGCTTGGCACGCTGGCGACACCCACCGGCGCCGTCGCCAAGATGGATCCTGAGACGCAGCTGCGCTTTACGCTGAAACAAGGGCGTCCCCCCGTTGGGATCGAGCTCAAGCTTGTCGACGACGCTGGAGAACGCCTGCCCCACGATGGGGCGACGTTTGGTCGGCTGATGGTGCGCGGCCCCTTTGTGGTGGGTGAATACTTCAAGGGCGATGGGGGCCACATTCTCGACGAGGAGGGCTATTTCGACACTGGCGACGTGGCCACGATCGACGGATATGGCTTCATGCAGATCACCGACCGGGCCAAGGACGTCATCAAGTCTGGCGGCGAGTGGATCTCCACAATCGAGATCGAAAACATCGCAGTCGGTCATGAGAAAGCAGCGTTGTGCGCGGTGATCGGCGCTGCTCACCCCAAGTGGGATGAACGGCCCGTCTTGCTGGTTAAGCTGTTGCCTGACGTCACCGCGACGAAGGAGGAGTTTCTGGCTTTCCTGGAAGGCAAGATCGCCAAGTGGTGGACGCCTGACGACGTGATCTTCGTGGACGATATTCCCCTGGGCGCCACCGGCAAGATCGACAAGAAGCTGATCAGGCTTCGGATGGCGGACTACGTCTTGCCGACCGCGAAGGCGAAGGAGACCGCCTGACGCGAAGGTTCAGGCCTTGATCCTACTTGGCCTGTTTCGGCGGTGCGAAAGCGCTTACCGCTCTTGAATCCAGCCGCACTCAGGAACGCCGCCATAGACCCTCGGGGCCTTCGACAAAGCCGTTGTCCCGATAGATGTTGCGCACCGGGGCATTGCGTTGGGTCGGCGCGATCCGCGCCGAAAGCGGCCCCTGCTCGGCCACGATATGCTGCAGGAACCGATGCTCCACGCCTAGGCCCAGAACGCGGCAACTGAGCACGAGGCCGGCGATTTCCCCGTCGCGAACAAGCGCCGCCCCCACCAGGCCGTTGTCAGCGAAACGGTCACTGACGTAGGCGCCATAGAGGCTTACGTTGGTCAGGGTCAGCATCTTGGTGAGCTCGGCGACCGAGAATTTGACGCCCGTCGTGTTGAACTGGGTGGTGCGCTGAAAGAGCTCCACGACACGCTCCAGGCTTGCGCCGGGCCCGAGGCGCTCAACGCGCGTCTTTACGTCCAGCGATGCTAGGAACTCACCCTCGCTCAACGCCTCGGCGCGGGCCGCCTGACGGCTAAGTTGGGCCTTGGCGAGTTCGGTCCTGTCAGCAGCTTCGGAGGTCTGGCGCAGCTGCTGCAGCCGCGGATCGCTCAGCAGCCGGCGGCGTAAGCCGAAGAGGTCGTCTCCCCACACTTCGACCTGCGGCAACCGCTGGCGCACCCGCGCGCGCTCAATCTGGCTGTCATCGATGAAGACAAAACTCTCCGGCGCCAGTCCTAGTTCGTCGCAGATGGATCTGATGTGATCGACCTTATCGCCCCAGTCGATGCGTGTCGTAACGAAATCGGCGGGGGTGAGCAGCATGCCGGCCGGATAATCTGGGGGGTATCTCCAAAGTTCGCGCACTGTCGCTGCGTCGTTCTTGCTGACGCAGGCAAGCAGGACGCCACGCTTCTTCAGCGTCAGCAGGGCTTCGTGCAAGCCGAAGTATAGACCGACGTAGGAGTGGGGGTTGTCCTCACGCCCCCAAGCGAAAGGCGCACCGGTTTCGGCCAGAACGCCCGGCCACAAAACCCCGTCGAGGTCGACGATGACGCACTTCTTGGCGTCGAGGCCCAAGACGACGCTCAGCGCATCGAGGTGGGCCCGCGCAGTCACCGCCTCACGCGCATAAGGATCGCCCCCGACCAGGTCGGCCAGCGCAGTGAGGTCGGGAAATATGCCGTGAACCGGCGCCAGTTCTTCTTCGGCTCGCTGCAGCAGCCAGCCCGGCGAGCCCATGTGGGTGAAGCCGACGAGGCCATCGTCAATGAACCGCTCTGCGCCCACCGCGCCCAGAGCCGCGGCCACATCGACCATGTAGACGTCGGCGAAGCCCTCGAGCATCACCGACAAGGCCAGGTTGGCGACGCGGAAGCGTCCGCGGTGGCTCATTGGGCCGCGGTCGGAAAATCCAATAGGCTGGACCGTCGGCTCGGGCAGGCCGTCGATCAGAATTGGCGCAGTGGTGTGACGCCTCAGGCCTTCGATGATCGTGCGGGCTTCGGCCAGAAAAGCCCCGTGCGGAGGTGCGCGATCGCTCGGCTGTGAGCTGACCAAGCTATGGCGCGAGCGAAGGGCTCCGATAAGGATCGCATCGTGTTGGTGTTCGGCTGCGAAACGCACATCATCTGGGAAGGTCGCGGCCACGCGCAGATCGAGGCCGCGCAAAGCGCCTTCACGGCGCAGGAAATCGGCCTCCATGTGGAGGTCGCAGTCGCCCAGCAACACCAAGTCGATGCGCCGACCGGCGCTTTCGAGATCAGCGACCCCAAGCGCCTTGGTCGCCGCCCAGTAAGGCTCTGCGCCATCTTTCGTCTGGCGACGGAAACGCTCCAGCAGCGCTTCGGGGTCGCGACCGTGATAGGGCGCCAAGAGCTTGCCGACGTCGGCCATTTCCTCTTCCGGCGTGGAGCCGGTGAGGACGCCCCGCTCGACCAGCTTTGCGATCACCCCGTCAGGCGCCAGCGGCTCGGGAACGGATTGCGCAGAGGTGAAACTTTGGACGAGGTTGGCGAGCTCTGCGTCGACCACCAGTCGGACGTGGCTGATCGCATCGACGATGAGGGTTCGCCCTTCTGCGATCGGGATCAGGTGCGCGAACCGAGAGAGACGCAGAAGCATGGAAAAGGCCTGAAGACTTCGGACTTAGAGGCGCCGCTTCCCAGTTTAGTAGCCGCGCGGTTCAGGGCCGCCAAGCATCGCATCGCCATTCCGGTCAGGCCTAGGCGGTGGACGCAAGCAAGGCGATTGGGCCAAGGGGTCGGCGATGATATGCAGCGGGCCTTCAGTGACCAAGGGCATCGGCCATGTTCCAGGAAATTCCGGATCTCCTGACACGTGATGAAGTTGAGGAGTTACGCGTAATCGGGCGCGCCCTCAAATTCGTCGACGGGCGTGTGAGCAACCCCAACTCCACGGTGAAGAATAACCTTCACGCCGACACGCAAGATCCGAATTGTCAGAAGTCGTCGGACATTCTGGGGCGCGCCTTGGGACGAAATGAATACGTTCAGGCCTTCGCCTTTCCCAAGCGCATGGTCCCGCCGGTCCTGACGAAATACCTGCCCGGCATGAACTATGGCGCGCACGCCGATAGCGCCTTCCTACCGTTGCGTCCTCGCCCGCTGCGCTCTGATCTCAGCTGCACCATCTTCCTGAACGATCCCGACGACTATGACGGCGGTGAACTCTCGGTGCGGCTTGGAACCCGCGAGGTCGACTTCAAACCGTCGCCTGGAAGCGCGATCCTTTATCCGTCGACGTCCATTCATCAGGTCAAGCCTGTCACGCGCGGTGAGCGTCTGTGTGGAATTACCTTCATCGAGAGCGAAATTGTTGATCGCGTCTGTCGGGAGCTGCTTTTCGAATTGAACGAGGTGCTGGCCGACGAGGGCGACCGATTGAGCTGGGGGGCGCGTACGCGCCTTAGCCACGTGACAGCATCCTTGCATCGCCAATGGGGCGACGCCGCATAGCGCCGCGGCAAGCGCGCAGTTCGCCGGAAGATCTGTCGCTCAGGCCCGGCGATAGATAGTGTCGGGTCCCGGCGGACCATCCGCCTCGACGTCGCCTGCATGCTCTAGATGGATGATCGCCGCCAGCATGGATCGCGCCGCCGCCGGATGAAGACGTGGGTCGACGTCGCCGTAGAGCTTCGGCACAAGCTTGCTGATCGTCGCCGGTCCCTGCGCAAGAGCTTGCAGTATCTGGTCCATTCGCTCCTGGCGGTGAACCGCATAGGCCTCGATGAACGGGGCGACCTCGCGGATCGGCGGGCCATGGGTGGGCCAGAGCGTCGTAAAATTGCGCGCTCGGATCAGTTCGAGACTTTTCAGATAGGCGGTCATGTCCCCATCGGGCGGGGTGATGACTGTCGTGGACCATCCCATGATGTGATCGCCGCTAAAGCAGGCGTTCTCTTCACTTAGCGCATAGCAGAGATGGTTTGAGGTGTGGCCGGGGGTTGCGATGGCCTCGATGCTCCAGCTTGAGCCCTTGACCTTCCCGCCCCCGCAGAGGCTCACGTCGGGGCGAAAGCCCAGGTCGCGCCCCGCCTCCATCTTCACCTCGCCGGCGTCGTCCGTCATCGGGCTCTTCACCGCACAGCCCCAGATCGTGGCGCCGCTGGCGGCTTTCAATGGACCCGCCAGCGGTGAATGGTCGGCGTGATGGTGGGTGACCAGGATATCGGTGATCCGTTCGCCTTTTGTCGCCTTGAGGATCGCCTCCAGATGTTCAGGCAAGTCAGGTCCGGGATCGATCACGGCGACCTCGCCATGGCCGATGATGTAGGTGCCTGTGCCTTTGAACGTGAAGGGGCCAGGATTGTTGGCGATAACCCGTCGGATCAGCGCGGAGACCTGATCGCAGACGCCATACTCGAAGGTGATATCTCGTACGAAGGGTATCATCCGCCCAGCACGCCGGAGAGGTCATATCCCGCCGCGCGGCCAAGACCTAGGAGTTCACCACGGCTCCTCGCGCCGGACATGGCTTGGCCAATCGACCATGTGGTGATCGAGCGCGTCCCGGAGCGGCAATAGGCGAGCACCGGCCCCTCGGCCGCCTCGACGGCCTGGCGCATCGCTTCGACCTCGGCCGGTCCTGGAGACCCTCGCACCGGGATATGGGCGTAGGTGAGCCCCGCGGCCTTCGCGGCGGCGGCCATTTCGGCGGCGCTCGGTTGGGCTGGATCCTCGGCGTCGGGGCGATTGCAGATAATGGCCTTGAAACCTTGTCGTTTGGCTTCTGCGACGTCCTCAATGCTGATCTGTGGGGCGACCGATAGCTCATCGGTGACGTGTCTGAATTCAGTCATCTTTGTCTTTCCGCTACGGCAGGTCGGTTCGGCCGATATTCGGGCGGCCAGTTCGTTGACATCATCGGGGGGTGGTGGAAGTTTCGCAATGTGCGGCCCTGAAAAGGCGAAGAGCCAAAGGCGTCTCTTAGCGACATGTTCCGCTTTATCGGCCGGCGCCTCCTGGTGGCGATCCCGACCCTTTTTCTCGTGGTGACGCTCGCCTTCTTCATGATGCGCGCCGCGCCCGGCAGTCCCTTCGACACAGATCGACGACTTTCACCGGAGATCGAAGCCAACGTGATGGCCAAGTACGGCATGAACAAGCCCGTCGGCGCGCAATATCTGGATTACCTGGCTGGCGTCGTACGCGGCGATCTTGGGCCGTCCCTCAAATACAAGGACAAGTCCGTCATCGAGATTTTGCGAGAGAACTATGGCGTCTCTCTCGCACTGGGCCTTTCGGCTATGGTGCTTGCAGCCTTGGCCGGCGTCAGTCTTGGGGTGCTGGCGGCCGTGCGGCGAAATGCTGTCGCCGACTTTGGCGTCATGGCGCTGGCAATCCTTGGCGTTTGCGTCCCGACATTTGTCACCGCACCGCTTCTCGTCCTGATCCTGGCCTCCAAGTTGGGATGGTTGCCGGGCGCTGGCTGGAATGATGGGGCGGTCCTGAACATGGTGATGCCGGTCAGCGTCCTGGCATTGCCCCAGATCGCGATCATTTCGCGGCTGACGCGCGCCGGGATGATTGAAGCGCTGCAGGCCAACTATGTGCGCACCGCCCGCGCGAAGGGTCTTTCCGAGGGGAGGATCGTCACACGCCACGCCCTACGAGCCGCGATCCTTCCTCTGGTCAGTTACCTGGGCCCGGCCTGCGCGGGGCTGATCACCGGTTCACTGGTGGTTGAGAAGATCTTCAACCTGCCAGGCCTTGGGAAATTCTTCGTCGTGAGCGCCTTGCAGCGAGATTACACGGTGGTGATGGGAATGGTGATTTTCTACGCGGCCTTGATCTTGATCCTCAACCTCGTCGCCGACCTGATTTATGCGACCCTCGATCCTCGCGTGCGATTGGGATGAGCTGGTCGATCCTCTTTCCAGGTTCGCGTCGGGGCGCTGCGAGCCTGCCGCAGACGAGGCTCAAGGGACGCAGCCTTTGGGACGACGCGGGTCGGCGCCTGCTGCGTAACCGCGCCGCCGTCGCCGGCATGATGACGCTCCTGCTGCTGGTGGTTTTAGCGATCGTGGGACCCCAGCTCAGTCCCTTCGCCTATGATCAGGTCAACAAGACCGATGTCTGGTTTGCTCCTCTTCAGCACGGGCACTGGTTTGGGACAGATGCTTTGGGCCGCGACCTCTTGGTCCGGCTTTTCATGGGACTTCGGGTGTCCTTGGCGATCGGCCTCGTCGCGACCTTCGTGTCGCTGGTGATCGGCGTGACCTGGGGGGCGGTGGCCGGCTTTATCGGCGGACGCCTCGACGAGGTCATGATGCGGTTCGTCGACGTTCTTTATTCCTTGCCCTTCATCTTCTTCGTGATCCTCTTGATGGTCACCTTTGGCTCGAATTTCATCCTGATCTTTGTGGCGATCGGCGCTGTCGAATGGCTGACGATGAGCCGCATCGTTCGTGGACAGACCCTGACCCTGAAGCAGAAAGAGTTTGTCGAAGCCGCCCGGGCCGCAGGTCTTGGGCGGGGCGCCATCATCACGCGCCACATTTTGCCCAATCTGCTTGGGCCGGTGGTGGTCTATGTCACCTTGACCATTCCGGCGGTTATCCTGGCCGAGAGCTTCCTAAGCTTCTTAGGCCTTGGCGTTCAGCCGCCGACGGCCTCGCTAGGCACGCTGATCGCAAACGGCGCGCAGGATATGGAGCTCGCGCCATGGCTCCTGATCTTTCCGTCGGTTGTGATGGTTGTGACCCTGATGAGTTTCAACTTCATCGGCGACGGTTTGCGCGACGCCCTGGACCCCAAGGATCGCTAGGGATCTATTCTTCGCGGTGGACCTTCACCGCGCGTTGATTGCCTATTTCCATCAAATAGCTGCCAATCGAGCCGCGCCTGATCTTCACCTTCTGGCCCGGCTTCGGGTCGATGGGGATCTCGGTCAGGTCAACCTGGATCCAGGTTGCGCCATCCTCCAGCTTGACCTCCCACTTGCCGCTCAGGGTTTTGCGTGCGGAAGCGATGACGCCTTCGGTCGAGTTGACGGCCTCAGGTTTTTCGCCGCGTTCGAAAAGTGAAATGGATGGCAGGCTGAAACCAAAGGCCTGGTGGCGAACCTTGCGAGCCTCTTCGCGGCTGACCACGACGACGTCACCCTTGGCCTCGGCTTGATCGAGCGTCGCGGAGGTTTGATCGAAGCAGGCCAGGCGTTGCGTCGCATCGGCGATTTTTCGGCAATCGATCAGTTGTTGAAGTTCTTTGGCGCGTTCCTGCGGGTTCTGAGCGGGTGGCGGCGCGGCCAATACGGGCGGCGCCGAAAGTCCGGCGACGATTGCGACGCCTGCGATCAAGCGCGCGCGCACCCCAAACCTTATCATCGACAAACCCCCGCACCTTTTTAAGTCCCGCATATGAAGACTGCGGGGCTGATCCTTCGCAATCGGCCGATTCGAGTCATCTCGAATTGCGAGGCGAATTTGGATCGCCGCCTCAGCCTAGTGAGACAGGAGCTTGGCGCAATTGCGTCATCCAGGGGCGAAAAAGCCTCGCATCGCGCCCTCGTGCTCAATCTGTGACCAGAATGCGACAGGTTGGCGTCCTCAACATTACGAAGAGCTAATGTTCGTTGACCGTCCCTCCGATACGCCCGTAACTCGAGCGTAACCGGGCTCGACTGTTCCGGGAATGATTTTTGTTGGGGGTAGGTAGGCCTTTCGGGGCGACCGCTGGAGGATGTAGACCTTGAAGATTCAAAACACCCGGGAGCGCCTGCTAGCCTCCTCAATGATCTGCGGCGCGGCCTTCCTGGGCCTCTCTGCGACCCAAGCCTTCGCGGCCGCAGCGGATGCGGCGAACGGCGAAGTGTCGGAAGTTGTCGTCACCGGCACCCGGATCCCGTCGCCGAATCTGACTTCGATTGCGCCCATCACCACGGTCGGAAACGCCGACATCAAGGCGCAAGGCGTCACCCGGATCGAAGACCTCACCAACTCCTTGCCGCAGGTCTTCGCCGGTCAGGGCTCTTCGATCAACAACGGCTCCAACGGCACGGCCACCGTC